>Ga0207900_100038_pt1 | contig 144049 bp, 132 predicted proteins | sample LinPmetageLP39_FD_184052 | JGI IMG/M metagenome (GOLD analysis project Ga0207900, IMG submission 184052) | Marine viral communities from the Pacific Ocean - LP-39 (SPAdes) | ecosystem: Environmental > Aquatic > Marine > Oceanic | place: Pacific Ocean | collected 2010-06-14
CAAACGCTCGGCGTGCAGTGAAAATCGATCGCAGCGGTCAAGCCAAACCCAGGGCTGCTTGCCTTTTGCGGCATCGGCGGCTTAAGTTGATGACATTGGCCCTCATGGGTGGGCTGGAGTGGACAGTAAAGTTCACAGAAAAAGGCCAGAACAATCTATTTCACCGGGCCCAGGCACACTTTGAAACCCTCTGGGAAGACGGCGAATTTCAGCACTACAACCCTGATGACCCTCAACACCGTCAACTCCTGAAGGCCTCTCTCAAGCGAGAGGATAGTCACGGCTTCGGTCCAGCTGTAACCACCTTTCTGGAAGTCACACCTAAGCCTTTCCAACAGGAGATCCTTGAGCAGCTTGAAAGCGAGCGCGCTATGGGAAGATGGCGCAACCTGCTGGTGGCTGCAACCGGTACAGGTAAAACGGTCATGGCTGCATTCGACTACAGGGCAAACTGCAGATCAGTCGGAGGTCGGCCGCGCTTGCTTTTTGTCGCACACCGATCCGAGCTCTTACGGCAAGCCCGTCACGTGTATCGCCAAGTACTCAACGATGCTAATTTTGGCGAGCTCCTAGACGGCAACCATGAGCCTGACAACCACAGCCACTTGTTCGCCAGCATTACCACTGTCAACAATCGCGATTTGATAGCCACACTCGGCCCTGACTATTGGCACACTGTCGTTATTGATGAGTGCCACCACATAGCAGCGGCGAGCTTTCTAAAACTGATTTCAGCAATCCAACCAAAGATTCTGCTCGGCCTTACGGCTACTCCCGAGCGGGCAGACGGACAAAACATCCTCCACCACTTCAATAACCGTCCTGACGGCTCTCCCGCCGCAGAACTGCGCCTTTGGCGCGCGCTAGATTTGCAGTTGTTGTGCCCATTTGAATACTACGCTTGTGATGATGAGACCGACCTGAGTTCCGTACCGTGGCAACGCGCGGAAGAAACAGCTGCACTAGGCATGCTTATTAGCCACAACGTCCAACGCGCCAAATCCGTCGTTAAAGCGTGGAATGAGCTTGTCACCGACCCTCGCGATTGCCGCACCTTGGTATTCTGCGTAAACGTCGCGCATGCAGAGTTTATGAGTCAGTTATTCAACGAACTGGGCATCATTAGCAAAGTGATTACCGCCGGCACATCTCAGCAAGAACGTGCACAGATCCCCAAAGATTTGGAAGCTGGAAGCATTCACGCGATCGTGACCGTGGACATTTTCAACGAAGGTGTCGACCTGCCCTTTGTAGACACCTTGCTATTACTGCGGCCCACGCAAAGCGCCACGGTATTCCAGCAGCAGCTAGGGCGCGGCTTGCGTTTGCACGACCGAAAAAAGAGCTGCTTGGTGCTCGACTTTGTCGGCCAACATGCTGAGCACTATCGCTTTGACCTACTGTATAGCAGTATCACCGGACTAAACAAGCGCGAGCTTCTTGAAGGAGTCGAGAAGGGCTTTGCACGACTGCCTAGCGGCTGCCATATGCAACTGCAGAAGCAAGCCCGAGAGCAAATCCTGCGTAGCCTTCGCAACACACTCAATCAGAATTGGAAAAAGCTACAACGCGAACTAAGCGGCTACGCACAGCTAAATTCAGGCCGCCCCCCAAACCTGGCAGACTTTCTTAAAGACCAACATCTCGATATCAACGATATTTACCGCGATACAAGCAGCGGTAACACAGGTTGGACGAACTTGAAGCGCGCTGCAGGCTTACTCACAGAACCAGTAGACGATGAAGAAAACTATTTCAGCCGCCGCTTCTCCAGCCTTTTGCATGTCAACGACGTCCAACAACTTACGTTATTGCACAAAGTGGGCGAAAAACGAGGGCGGTATAGCCTTAACACCCCCCAAGAACACCTAAGAGCCCAGATGCTCGCGTATCAAATCGATGGGCAACACATGCAGACAGGTACAGGCGCCGAATTCCTAGACCGCCTGCAAAAGACCCCAACAGTATGCCAAGAGCTGGTAGAGCTAAGTGAGTACCTCCTCGCGCATGTAGATCGCCAAACTAAACCCCTCCGTCAAATGGAACACACACCGTTGCAGCTACACGGTGCTTACCAAATACGCGAGATCCTCACCGCAGTCGGCTTTCTGACTGGGGCCCAACGTGCCCCATTCCAAGCAGGGGTTCTAGCGCTAAAGGACATCAATACCGAGCTGCTTTTTGTAACCCTGGACAAGAGCAACGCGTTGCATGAAGGCGTGGCTTATCACGACTATGCAATTAGCAATGACCTATTTCACTGGCAATCACAGAACTCGGCTGGCCCAATGACCAAAACAGGTCAACGCTACCTGCAAAGCCCAGATAACGGTTGGCGTTTTCAGTTGTTCGTCAGAACCAACAAACAGTCGCCTTATATAGCGTGCGGCCCGGCCGTTTTGGAAAAGTCGCATGGCAATAAACCAATGAGCATTACCTGGCGGTTGCAAGAACCGTTGCCTGCGGCAATGTTTAAAGAATTCTCCGTGTTGGTTGGCTAATTTATCAAACCGCGCACCCGGCAGGTGCGCCTGCATTATCAAATCCGTCATCAAGCCTGACCGAGAAGCCTTCGCCGCCGCCACCTCCCCACAGCAGCAAGAATCACCCTCCCCGGCCACACCGACCGCCAGGTCATCGCGAAGGCGCCGTGGAGTGTTAGTGAGCGCTTGCCATTCGTGTCGACCTCAGGTTTCAGCAGCCCTTTGGCCAGCAGCAAATCTGACTCTTCACGCAGGAAGGCGGCGATCTCGGCAAAGCCTTGATCGGCCTGGTAGGCAACGGGTTGCTTGTCGCGCTTCAGGCGGTGCCGCAGTTGAGCATGGCGTGACAACAACTGCCCAACCTCGAGAACATCCGGAAACCGAAAGCTCTGTTTGATCGACAGTTCAGGGTAAGCTTCCGGACTGCTGCTGTTGGAGACGTTCAGCCAGCGGCCATCGGAGAATTTTTGCGAGAGTTCGCAGTAAGTGAAATCCGGCTGGTTGGTGGCAGTGGTACCAACAACCGTCCCAGCCAGTTTTAACTGCTCATGCCAAATAGACCCGAAAGTAAGTTGCGGTGTGCGTGTCGCTCAACGACGAGTTACCTACCACCACAAACCCAGCATCGCCCATCTGCTCATCCAAATAGGGGACAGCTTCTGTGCATTGCACAAAAAACTCGTCATCGGATAGTGGTTCAAACTGGACACTGGTTGGAATTTTTTGCGTGCGCCAAACGATAAAGGGGCCAACAGTATTCATAAACAATGGTCCGATCAGCACCAACCCGAGCAAACCCCACAAAGCAAACTCAAGCATACGACTCCCTATATGCAGTTGTGTCTATCCTGCGCGGACTCTAACAAACTCCAGAGCCGCCTGTTAGGCACAAGCCACACGACCTATCAAAACTGCGACCCATGCCTGCAACAAAAAACCCCGCGCCGTTACCGACGCGGGGTTTCTCTTGCAGCTTAAAGCTTGCCGCTACCTGCTACGTCAGACGTAAAACGCCTCCAACGGCGGAAAGCCATTGAACTCAATGGCGCTGTAGCTGGTGGTGTAAGCACCGGTTGAGAGCCAGTACATGCGGTCGCCGATAGCCAGGTTCAGCGGCAGGCCGTACTTGTAGTTTTCGTACATGATGTCGGCGCTGTCGCAGGTCGGGCCGGCGATCACGGCGTCTTCCAGTTCGCCCTGCTTTTCGGTCCAGATCGGGAACTTGATGGACTCGTCCATCGTTTCGATCAGGCCGGAGAACTTGCCCACGTCGGTATACACCCAGCGCTCAAGCGCGGTGTGCGACTTGCGCGAGACCAGCACCACTTCGCTGACCAGAATACCGGCGTTGGCGATCAGAGAGCGGCCAGGCTCAAGGATGATCTCGGGCAGTTCATCACCAAAATCTTCCTGCAGAAAACGGGTAATTTCTTCCGCGTAGGTCTTCAGGGTATTGGTCTTGGTGATGTAGTTGGCCGGGAAGCCACCGCCCATATTGATCATCTTCAGGGTGATATTGTCTTCTTCCTTCAGGCGCTCGAAGATCACTTTGACCTTGGCGATGGCAGCATCCCAGGCGCCGATATCGCGCTGCTGCGAGCCCACGTGGAAGGAGATACCGTAGGGCTCCAGGCCCAGTTCCTTGGCCAGCACCAGGAGATCCATAGCCATGTCAGTCTGGCAGCCAAATTTGCGCGATAGCGGCCAGTCAGCGGTGGTAGAACCTTCGGTCAAAATCCGTACGTAGATTTTGGAACCCGGTGCGGCCTTGGCAATGTTGCGCAGGTCGGCCTCAGAATCAGTGGCGTACAAACGCACGCCCTTCTCGTAGAAGGCGCGGATGTGGCGTGCTTTCTTGATGGTATTGCCAAAGCTGATCTGCTCGGGCTTGACGCCCAGCGCCATCACTTTTTCCAGCTCGTAGATGGAGGCGATGTCGAAGTTGGAACCCTTGTTCTTCAGCAGCTCAAGCACTTCGTTGGAGGGGTTGGCTTTGACGGCGTAATAGACCTTGCCGAACGGGAAGCCGCTGACCAGTTCGTCGTAGGCGCGGTCAATGGTTTTCAGGTCTACGACCAGAAAGGGGGTTTCGAGTTGCTCAGCACGCTCTTTGATGCGGCTGAAGGTCTCACGGTCGAAATAATCATCAAGCTTGATAGACATGGCGTCGGCTCCAAAGCGTAAGTTCTGGTTGCGGACCGCGTGGGGGCAGGAAGATCAGATGCAGGGCAGGCACGCGTACCAATGCCCCTGCGCAGTGCAGAAACCATACGGCACGCTTTCCGACGGAAGCGACTCTGAACGCTGTTAGCCAACACACAACCCGGGGGTGCGAACGTCTGATCAGTATCCCCACTTTGGTTCGCCTACTTCCCAAGGCGTGCGCCGAAAGCAATAAGCCCGCTATAACCCGCGGCCTTGCTGTCTCGTCGTCAGTACTTGAGCCGTATGGATCGTGCCAGCCTCAACGTTCGGAGCGAACCATAAAACCAAGTGACCTTAGGGTCAATAGTAGCTAATCAAATTGGCCTTACAGAATAGAAACAGGGAAAGCGCGACACAGGTTCAATAAAGGCATTGCCAATGAAAATGCGAACATCTATCATTTGCGCCTCTAATTTTATCTGGAGTCTCCCGTGAGCACTGAAGCCGCTACTACTGACGCCTCAGGCGCAGCCGTCACCAACGCCTCCACTCTTCCTGCAGGGCCGGACACTGCCGCCGCTGTTGCTGATCCCTCGCAGCTGCCTGCTGAACAGATAGTAAACGGGCTGCATGACAATGCCGTTGCGGCGACCACTGTCGCCGAGACGGTTAAGGGCTGGTTAGTCGTTGGCGGTCCCGTGGTGTGGATTCTGCTCGCCATGTCGATAGTCGCGCTGACCATCCTGCTGATCAAATTGTGGCAGTTCAACCTGCCCCGCCCCGAGGGCGCGCGCGCGGTGAACCGCAGTCTCTCGCTGTGGCACAAAGGCGAAACCGAGGCAGCAATCGAACAACTGAACACCCGCCAAACAGTGCCGGCGGTACTTCTGTTGGCGATGCGCGGAATGCGCAAGGGTGCCGATCAGACGCTGCTACGCGAAGAAGTCCAGCGAGTAGCCAGCTATCGGCTGAATCAACTCAAATTACTGCTGCGCCCGCTTGAGGTCATTGCCAATCTGGCGCCCCTATTGGGTTTGCTGGGCACGGTCTTGGGCATGATCGAGGCATTCCAGCAGATGGAGTCTGCCGGCAGTCGGGTCGACCCTTCTATTCTGTCTGGCGGCATCTGGCAAGCACTGCTGACCACCGCAGTTGGCTTGGCTGTAGCCATTCCTGTGGTAGCTATTCACAGCTGGTTGGAACGACGCGTTGAGCGCATCGCCGCTAGCTTGAACGATGCGGTTACCCAGGTATTCACGCACCAGCCCAAGCCACAGCAGAGCGGAAAGATCGCCAATGCTGCTTGAGGCCTTTCCTGGCAAGAAGCGCCGCGGCATCAGCCTGACACCGCTGATTGATGTGGTGTTTATTCTGCTGCTGTTTTTCATGCTGTCTTCGGATTTTATGCACTGGCGGCAAATAAGCCTGTCATCGGCCAATGAGACCGAGAGCAACCCCGACAGCGTCGAGTTGATCCGTATTGAAAGCGATTCGGGTGAGCTCAGCCACGACGGCAAGCGCTTTGCGTTGCAAGACCTTGCTGGCTTGACCGCGCTGGTCGCCGCCGAGCCGGATGCCGTGTACGCGGTTGAGGCAGTCGCCGGAGTAAAAACACAGACGCTGGTTTCCGTGCTGGACCAATTGCATAAAGCCGGTGCCGACAAAGTCTCCATGACCGGAGTGTTGCCATGAACTTCACTGGTCAGGAAGCGCCGCGCAAGGACAACAGCGACGACCAGCTGATTCCGCTGATCAATATCGTGTTTCTCATGCTCATCTTCTTTATGGTCGCCGGCCAGATCAGCGAGCAGGATGCGCAGTACATCGCGCCGCCCGAGTCGATCAGCGAAACCCCCATCGACCCCGACGCACCAAGGGTCTTGATCGACGCCGATGAGGTGCTCTGGCTGAACGATCAGGAAATCACCCTGGAAGCGCTCGAAGCGCCGCTGGTTGCCGCATTTGAGCAGGCCACCGACCCGGAAAGCTTCAGCATTGCCGTCAAGGCCGACGGTGACGTGCCGGTAGAGACGTTGCAGGCGGTGATGCGCAGCATCAAGGCAGCCGGTTTCCGGCGCATTACATTGCTCACCCAGCCCAGCGGGGAGGCATCATGATCCGCCCCCATCACTGGCTGATTGCGCTGTTGATCGCGGCCGGCGCGCACCTGATTACGTTTGCCGTACTGGCTTATACCCAACCCGTGGGCGATGCGGCAGAGGCTGGCTTGCACGGGATCGAGATCGACTTGGGTATGCTCGGTGACCTGGGTGAAGCCCAGGAAACCGAACAGCCCAAAGAGGTCGCACCACCCAAACCGCAGGTCACCCCACCGACGCCACCTCCGCCGCCGCCCGCACCGCCGCGCCAACAGGCCGTAGCCCAGGTGAAAACACCGCCAAAGCCCAAACCGGAACCCGAGCCGGTGCGTGAACCCGTGCAGGAAGAAATCAAACAGGAAGTTAGCGCAGCCGCGGCCGTCGAGACCGGGCAGAGCCAGACCGACACCAGCCAGCTCAAGCAGACCACCGGCTCCGGCAACGCCAGCACCGCCGGCGGCACCAGCAGCGCGACCAAATCCTACTATTCAATGCTGGCGTCCAAGCTCGCGCGCTATAAGCGCTATCCGTCGGCCGCGCGCCGGCGCAACGAGCAAGGCACGCCGGTACTGTTTTTTGTCGTCGCCCGCGACGGCTCGGTCACGCAGGCGAGCATTCGCACCAGCTCGGGTTTTCAGCGTCTCGATGACGCGGTGCTCGATATGCTCAAGCGCGCCACGCCGCTACCTGCCTTCACCGACGAGATGACCGAACAGCAACTGACCATCACCATTCCGGTGGAGTTCAAGCTGACCGACCGCCGCTAGGGCCGTCACTGATAACAACAAGCCTGATAAACAGAAACCGTAAATCGCGGCCCGCCCGCAGGCAAGCCCGACCCCTGACAGCTCCATTAGAGAGCCCGCAGCGGCTACCGTCCGGGCAAGCCAGGACCAACCAGCAAGGAAAGAGAGCATGTCACAGAACACACGTATTGCAGCCGCTGGCACCGCCAGCACTGACTTGACCCTTCGCAAGAGCAACGGCCACCGCGTTATGGCCACCTCACTGGCATTGGCGATTTCCGGCGCCATGGCCGGCCACCTTCAGGCCGCCGATGAAGAGGTGAGCCTGGATACTCTGGTGATCGAAGACTCAGGCATTCAGGCCGAAGCCAACCCCTACGCCGAAGAGGCTGCGCCCTATAAGGCCCGCGTGTTGTCTGACAGCCGCCACACCCGCGAGATTGCCGATACGCCGCAGACCATGACGGTGATCACCAAGAGCGCCATCGAAGACTCCGGCAAGACCGAGCTGAAAGACATTCTGGCCGCGCAGCCCGGCATCACCCTGGGCACTGGCGAAGGTGGCAACTCCTTTGGCGACCGCTACATCATTCGTGGTTATGAGGCGCGCAGCGACATCTACACCGACGGCCTGCGTGACCCGGGCCTGATCACCCGTGAAACCTTCGCACTGGAACAGATCGAAATCGCCAAGGGCCCCAGCTCCACCTTTGCTGGCCGCGGCTCCACCGGCGGCGCCGTCAATAGCGTGACCAAGAAAGCCAACATTTGGGACGACTTCACCACAGTCGAAGGCGGCCTGGGTACCGATGCTTTCCAGCGCTATACCCTCGACACCAACAAGGTGCTTTCTGACGAGGTGGCCATTCGCTTCAACGGCCTGTACACCGAAGCCGAAGTGCCCGACCGCGCCCCTGCGGAAAAGCGCCGTGAAGGCGCCCTGCTGTCCGGCGTGTATCAACCGCTGGACGAGTTCAAGGTGCTGGCTGACTATTACTACGCCCGCAGTGACGACCGTACCGACCCCGGCACCTTCATGAACAACGGCAAGCCCGATGACGACGCCAAGTACGTTGGCCAAAGCGGTCTGGATTTCCAGGAAACCGGCGCCGACATTTTCACCCTGGGCTTCGAGTGGGAGCTGGGTGACGGCGTCAAGCTGGAAAACAAGAGCCGGGTCGGCTCAACCGAGAACAGCTATATCGTGACGGCCTACAGCTCGCGTAGCGGTGGAACGCGCAGCTTTGGTGGCTGGCAGGAAAACGACTACATCGGTAACCAGACCAACCTGACTATCGACAAGATGTGGGGCGACGTACGCCACACCGTAATCGTCGGTGGCGAGTACGCTAACGAGCAAACCGATGCCGGCGGCTATTCCGCTACGCCCAGCAGTGTTGTGGTCGACCCCTACAACCCCGACAACAACGCCTGGAGCGGCACCAAAACTCGCAGTGACAAGCTCAGTGCACTGGAGCTGGAAACCATCTCGGCCTACGTGATGGACACGGTAACCCTCAATGAAGACTGGGAAGTCTTCGGTGGCGTGCGCTACGACCGGTTCGACTACGCACTGGACACCGAAGAGCGCACCGGCCGTGGCGGCGTGATTATTCCTGCGGCAACCTACGAATATGACGATGGCTTCTGGAACGGCCACCTGGGTGTGGTCTACTCGCCTTGGGAGCACGGTAATGTCTACGTCAGCTGGAGCACGTCTTCCAACATCAACGGTGGCGAAGCCGACGCCGGCACCAACTGCGGTTATGGTGGCATCTGTGTCGACGACGCAGGCAATTACGCGTCCGCTGATCCAGAACAGTCGACCAACTGGGAACTGGGTACCAAATGGAACCTGCTGGATCATCGTCTGCTGCTGACTGCAGCCGTGTTCCAGACCACCAAGGATGACGTCATTGAGGGCGGTAACGACTCTTATCAGACCGGCGGCAGCCTGAACACCGGCAAGAACCGCGTCCACGGCGTCGAACTGGGCCTATCCGGTAACATCACCGACAACCTGAGCGGCCAGATCGGGGCGGCGGTAATGAATTCGGATACCCTCAAGTCCTTTGACGAAGAAAACGAGGGCCGCTCCAAAGCCAACTTCGCAGAGAAAAGTGCCAACGCCCAATTGCGTTATCAGTTGACGCCCGCTTTCGCGTTTGGTGGCACCATGACCTACTCCAGCGAAATGCTCGGCGGCCAACCGGATGAGGGCGCCAGCGGCAGCATCAAACTGGACGGTTACACCGTGTACGATCTGTTTGCCAGCTACCAGGTCAACGAGCAGCTCGACCTGCGCGCCAACCTGCAGAACGTCTTTGATAAAGACTATTACACTGCCGTTTATCGCGGCGGCAGCATTGTCTACAAGGGCGAAGCCCGGAATGCTCAGCTGACGGCACGTTACAAGTTCTAGCGCCTAAAGTAGAGTTAACAACAGCGGTGGGGGCAACTCCGCCGCTGTTTTGTTTCAGGGAGAGGAAGACATGATCATCGTTATTCCGGCGGTCTTCTCCGCCAGCGAGGTCAGCAAGATCCGCAGTCATCTGGACGCAGCCGAGTGGCAGGATGGCAGCACTACCGCTGGCAGCCAGGCGCAGCAGGTGAAACACAATCAGCAGTTGGCACTGGACAACAAGATTGCCCAACAACTGGGCGATGTGATCATCAATACCCTGTCGCAACAGCCAACCTTTGTCTCTGCGGCACTGCCGCTCAGAATCTTTCCGCCGATGTTCAATCGTTACCGCACCGGCAACACCTACGGTTTGCACGTGGACAACGCCATTCGCTACGTACCCGGCAACCCCACCCCGATTCGCACCGACCTGTCGGCTACCCTGTTTCTGTGTGATCCGCAGGAGTACGAGGGCGGCGAACTGGTCATTGAAGACAACTTCGGCAGTCAGCGTATCAAGCTGAACGCCGGCGACCTGGTGCTTTATCCGTCCACCAGCCTGCATACCGTCACCCCTGTCAGCGATGGTGCACGTACCTGTGCCGTGTTCTGGCTGCAGAGCATGGTGCGCAGCAACCAGCAACGCGAAACCCTGTTCGAGCTGGATCAGAGCGTGCAATCGTTAACCGCCGAACTAGGCGCGGGCCATGACGACGTGGTGCGGCTATCCGGCGTCTATCACAACCTTATCCGCCAATGGGCCGATACCTGATGTCTGACAGCACCCAGCTCCGTAAGCCACTAAGTAGCATTCCAACCGACCTGGTCAGCGTGGCTGACTACGCGCGCTATGCACCGTCCTTTATCCCGCACGCAATCATGGAATACGTTGCCGGTGGCGGCGCCGATGAAATCAGCCTGCGCCGCAATCGCACGGCACTGGATGCGCTGCACATTCTGCCGCGCGCGCTGGTCGACTGTACCGCTGGCGGTACACAAACCCAAGTACTGGGCGAAACATTGCGCCACCCGTTATTACTCGCGCCCGTTGCCTTTCAGACGCTGGTGCATCCAGAGGGCGAGTTGGCCACAGCCGATGCCGCCAGCGTGCTTGAAACCGGCATGGTTGCCAGTACCCTGTCGAGTTACAGCCTTGAACAGATCGCCACGCGTTGCAGCGCGCCCAAATGGTTTCAGCTCTATATGCAGCAAAGCCGCGACTTCACCCTGAGCCTGGTGCGCCGGGCCGAGGCGGCAGGTTATACGCAACTGATGGTCACCGTGGATGCGCCCCTACATGGCATTCGCAATCGCGCGCAAAGGGCCGGTTATGTGCTACCGCCTGGCGTTGAAGCGGTCAATCTTAAGGATCGCCCGCCACTACCCAGCGCCAGTTTCGATCCCAGTCAGAGCATCGTATTTCAAGGGATGATGAGTGAAGTCCCACACTGGGACGACATCGCCTGGCTGCAGCAGCAAACCCGCCTGCCGATTACCCTGAAAGGGCTACTACATCCGGCCGATGTACAAAAAGCGCAGCAAATGGGCTTGGCTGGCGCGGTTATTTCCAACCACGGCGGCCGCACGCTGGACTGCGTACCCTCACCCATCGATCTGCTGCCATCCATTCGACAGGCAGTTGGGGCGGATTTTGCCCTGTTGATGGATGGCGGTATCGAGCGTGGCACCGATGTATTCAAAGCCATCGCGCTGGGCGCCAATGCTGTGTTGCTTGGGCGACCACAGCTCTACGCACTGGCGGTTGCTGGCAAGCTGGGCGTCGCGCATATGCTGCGCATCCTGCGCGAAGAACTGGAAGTCAGCATGGCGCTGGCGGGCACGCCAACCATCGCCGACATCACTCCCGCCTCCCTCTGGCGAGCCAGCCCGTAGCTGCCGGTTAGCCTGCCCGCACCCGACGGGCAGGCGCTCAGCAGCGCTGAGCACCAATTCAGTGCGCCACACAAAAGCGGGCGCCCCACTAACGAGCACTTACTCTGCTAATCCCGCCGACTACAGCCCTGTAGGGCCTGAATAAACGCATGGTCAGGTTTTTGGTCTGTATATTGCTTTGAGTAATGTGTTCGCACTCCGTTTTATTGCGCGACACCACAATTTGCAAATAGAGCGCTAGGGTTCCGGCTGAGCTGTTCAGTGACTGGTCCAAGAGCACTCGACCTTTCAGACAAAGGTTACACGGCGGGACAAAAGCCCGGGAGACTATTGGCGAAAACGCCAGGAGTGCTCCGCGTGTCACTGACTGAGAGGTTCAAGATGAAGAAGCTATCCGCGCTATCCCACCTGCTTTGCACCATCGCAACGTTAATGACCGGCGAGCGGCTTTAATTCGTCCCGCTGAACCCTTTGGGGCACTACCCCACCGCAAGGAAACACCATGAAGCGACTGATCAATCTGTCCCCCACGCCAGTCACCCGAGTCTTTATCGGATTGCTGCCGTTCGTGCTCCTGTTGCTGGTTTACATCGTGGCCTCCGACGCGCGCCTGGAGGCCAACCCCAACGACAAGCTGCTGCCAGCCTTCAGTCAAATGGGCGCGGCCATTGATCGCATGGCACTGGAGCCCAGTAAGCGCAGCGGCGATTACATCTTTTGGGTGGATACCGCCAGCAGCCTGAAACGGCTCGGCATGGGTGTTGCCATTGCCGCCAGTATCGGCCTGGCAATCGGCCTGCTAACGGGCGCGCTGCCCGTGATCAACGCCAGCATGAGCCCGCTACTGACGGTGGTTTCGCTTATCCCTCCGCTGGCGATCCTGCCGGTGCTGTTCATCATCTTCGGGCTGGGCGAGCTATCCAAGGTGATGTTGATCGTGCTCGGCATTACCCCCTTCATCGCCCGCGATCTGCTGCGGCGCACGCAGGAGATACCGAGTGAGCAACTGGTCAAGGCACAGACGCTGGGCGCCAACACCAGCCAGATCATGGTCAGAGTATTACTGCCACAGTTGATGCCCAAGCTGATCGATGCCGTTCGTCTGTCGCTGGGCGCTGGCTGGCTGTTTCTGATCGCCGCTGAAGCCATTGCCTCTACCGATGGTCTCGGCTATCGCATCTTTTTGGTCCGCCGCTATATGTCGATGGACGTCATCCTGCCCTATGTCGCCTGGATCACCCTGCTGGCCTTTCTCTTCGACTGGCTGCTGGCGACCCTGAGCCGCCGACTGTTCCCCTGGAACGTACAAGGAGGCAACTAATGATTGAAGTGAACAACCTGGGCAAGAGCTACGACGGCAACCCGGTGCTTGAGCGCTTGAACGTCAAGGTCAAGGAAGGCGAGTTCGTCACCTTGGTCGGCGCCTCCGGCTGCGGCAAGAGTACCTTTCTGAAAATGCTGTTGGGCACCGAATCACCGACCAGCGGCGAGTTGCTACTCGACGGCAAGCCTATCGCCGACGAGCCAGGCCCGGATCGCGGCATCGTATTTCAGCAGTATTCAGTATTCCCGCACATGACCGTTCTGGACAACGTCATGTCCGCCGTTGGCTTTGCCCAACGAGGCCTGACTGGTTACCTGTTCGGCGCCAAGCGCAAACAGGCGCGGCTGGACGCCGAGGCAATACTTGACGAGGTCGGCCTGGGGCATGCACTGAAAAAGTACCCGCACGAGCTATCAGGCGGCATGAAACAACGCTTGGCGATTGCCCAGGCGCTGCTCGGCAAACCGCGCATTCTGCTGCTCGACGAACCCTTTGGTGCCCTCGACCCCGGCATACGCGCCGATATGCACGAACTGGTGCTGCGCCTGTGGAAAGAACACAAACTGACCATCTTCATGGTGACCCACGACATCAAGGAAGGCTTTTACCTCGGCACCCGTCTCTGGGTATTCGACAAGGTGCGGCAGGACCCACACGCCCCGCAGGCGTTTGGCGCCACCATCACATACGACCTGCCGGTCGATAGCAGCGCGCGGCAACCGGCAGCTAAAACCACTGCAGAAGCCATAGCGCCGCTGCTGGCCCACAGTGCCAGCTGAGCGCTAAACAGCCACGGAGACAAGGGTAATGAGCATGACTCACTACAACACAGAAATTCCCGGCGCCAGCCACTGGTCCCTGCGCGTGCGCAAGGGAGTGCAGATGCGCCTGACCGATATCAACGGCGGCGCCAACGTTGGCATGCTGTTCTACAACCCGGAGAACCTGCTGGAGCGCTACAACGCACCGGATACGCTCAAGGGCCAGCACACCTTCAAGCTGAGCAAGGGCAACTGCCTGTACTCCGATATGGGGCGGGTGTTTGCCTCCATCGTTGAAGACAGCCTCGGCTGGCACGAAACCGTGTGCGGCAACAGCAATGCCGAGCAGGTCAAGGCGCGCTGGGGCCAACGTGATTATCAGCACGACCGCAACGACTGGCATCAGAATGGCTATGACGCCTTCCTGGTCGAGCTGGCCAAATACGGGCTGGGCCGTGCCGACATGGCCGCCAACCTCAACCTGTTCAGCAAGATCGCTACCGACGACGACGGCAACATGACGCTCGACGGACAGCACAGCAAACCGGGCAGCGAGGTCGTGTTGCGCTTCGAGATGGACACTCTGGTGCTGCTGCACACCTGCCCACACCCACTGAACAATGCCGCAAGCTATCCCTACACGCCGGTGCAGATTGATCTGACACCCGCCGACCCGGTGGACGATGACGACTACTGCCGCAACTTCCGCCCGGAAAACCAGCGCGGCTTCATGAACAACGCCCTGTATCACCTGGGCAAGTAAGCGAGGACACCATGATCAAGACCAGCTCACGCCAACCCGAGACGGCCTCGCAACGCAGCACCATCGGCGCCGGCGATTACTACATCGGTACCGTCAAGGCCGGACAGACCCTGCGCCTGCTCGACCTGGAAGGCAATCAGGCCGCCGACACCCTGTTCTTCAGCGCCGCCAACCCGGTCGAGCGTTACAGCGTGACCGACACCCTGCGCGAACAGGGCAATGTCTACCTCACCGCTGGTTCGGTGATCCGCTCCAATGAAAACAACCCCATGCTGGAGATCGTCGCCGACACCTGTGGCCGCCACGACACCCTGGGCGGCGCCTGCGCCAGCGAAAGCAACACTATCCGTTACGACCTGGAAAAACGCTGCATGCACTCCTGCCGCGACAGCTGGATGCTGGCAGTAGCCGAGCATCCCGAATACGGCATCAGCAAGCGCGACATTACCCACAACATCAACTTCTTCATGAACGTTCCGGTTACCAGCGACGGCGGTCTGACCTTTGAAGACGGTATTTCCGGCGCCGGCAAGTACGTTGAGCTGACCGCCCTGATGGATGTGGTCGTGCTGATTTCCAACTGCCCGCAGTTGAACAACCCGTGCAACGGTTACAACCCGACGCCGGTTGAGCTGCTGGTCTGGGATAACTGATTCGCCGCGAACACCAAGATTCACCTGCTTCAGTGGACGACCACTGTCGTACTTTATGTCTGGGACGGCCCGGCAAAGGCTAGAGTGATGTTCAATAAAGTATTGATTGCCAACCGTGGCGCCATCGCCACGCGCATTATTCGCACCCTGCGCCATATGGGCATTGGTTCGGTCGCGGTCTACGCCGAGTGCGACGCTGAAAGCCTGCACGTGCGGCTGGCCGATGAAGCCTTTTGCCTGGGTGACGGCGCCGCAGCCGATACCTACCTGAAGGTCGATAAGCTGCTGGCGATTGCGGCCGAGTCCGGCGCTCAGGCCATCCATCCCGGTTACGGCTTTCTCAGTGAAAATGCCGACTTCGTGCGCCGCTGCGAGGCGGCCGGCATTGCCTTTATTGGACCCACACCGGAACAGATGGTGGAGTTTGGCCTCAAGCACCGTGCCCGCGAGCTGGCCGAACAGGCCGGCGTGCCTCTGCTGCCGGGTACCGATCTGCTGCAAGACCTGAGTGCCGCGCAAGCAGCCGCCGAGCGTATTGGCTACCCGGTGATGCTGAAAAGCACCGCCGGTGGTGGTGGCATCGGTATGCAGCTGTGCCACAGTCTGGAAGAGCTGAACGGTGCGTTCGATAGCGTCAAGCGGCTTGGCGCCAGCAACTTCGCCGATGATGGCGTGTTCCTGGAAAAATTTATCGCTCGCGCCCGGCATATTGAAGTGCAGATGTTCGGTGACGGCGCAGGCAAGGCGTTGGCGCTGGGCGAGCGCGACTGCTCCAGCCAGCGCCGTAATCAGAAAGTGGTGGAGGAATGCCCTGCGCCCAACCTGACTGACGCGATTCGCGCCGAGCTGCATAGCACCGCCGAGAAGCTGCTCTGCAGCATCGGCTACCGCAACGCCGGAACCGTAGAATTCATCTACGACGCCGACAGCCACGAATTTTACTTTCTTGAAGTGAATACCCGCCTGCAGGTTGAGCACGGCGTGACCGAAGAGGTTTACGGTGTTGATCTGGTCGAGTGGATGATTCGCCTGGCCGCTGGCGATGCGCCGGATCTGGATGCCCAACGCGTCAACCTGCAAGCCCAAGGCCATGCCATCCAGGTGCGTCTGTATGCCGAAGATCCTTACCGCGACTTTCAGCCCTGCGCGGGTTTGCTGAGCGAGGTTGTCTTTCCGTCAGGTGACGGCATTCGCATCGACCATTGGGTCGAATCCGGGCTGGAAGTACCCGCTTACTTTGATCCCATGCTGGCCAAGGTGATTGTGCATGCTGAAACTCGCGAGCAGGCACTGAGCAAGCTGCAAAGCACGCTGGACGCCACCCGCCTGTATGGCAGCGAAACCAACCTCGATTATCTGCGTGCGCTGAGTCGCGACCCGGTGCTGGCTGCCGGTGAAGTGACCACACGCTACCTGAACAGCTTTCGCTACAGCCCGGCACGCATCGACGTGCTGGCCGGCGGCACCCAGACCACCATTCAGGATTTTCCCGGCCGCGCCGGTAGCTGGGATGTGGGCGTGCCGCCCTCCGGCCCGTTCGACAGCTACGCCTTCCGGCTCGGCAATCGTCTGCTGAACAACACCAAAGACGCTGCGGGCCTGGAAATCACCCTGCAAGGCCCGACCCTGCGGTTCGCCCAGGCGACCCAGATCGTGCTCAGCGGTGCGCCGCTGGACGCACGACTGGATGATCAGGCCGTTGCCCTGTGGCAGGTCATCGATGTTGCCGCTGGCCAAACCCTGACCCTGGGCCGCATCAAGGAATCCGGCACCCGCGCCTACCTGAGCGTGCTCGGTGGCGTGCAATGCCCGGACTACCTGGGTTCCAAGTCGACCTTTACCCTCGGTAAATTCGGCGGGCACAACGGCCGCGCCTTGCGTACCGGCGACGTCTTGCATCTGGACAGCAGTGCCAGCACTGTGGCGAGCGCCAGTGTGCCGGACGCCCTGCGCCCGAACCTCGACAACCAGTGGGAAGTACGCGTCATTTACGGACCGCACGGTGCGCCAGACTTTTTCACGGACGAGGATGTAGCGACCTTCTTCAATACCGATTGGGAAATTCACTACAACTCCAGCCGCACCGGCGTGCGCCTGATCGGCCCCAAACCCGACTGGGCGCGCAAAGACGGCGGCGAGGCGGGTTTGCACCCTTCCAACATTCACGACAATGCTTATGCCTTCGGCACCGTGGATTTCACCGGCGACATGCCGGTCATTCTGGGTCCGGATGGTCCTTCGCTGGGCGGCTTTGTCTGCCCCGCTACGGTGATCACCGCTGACCTATGGAAGCTGGGCCAACTGCGCGCCGGTGACACCGTGCGCTTCGTTCCAATCAGCATCGAGCAGGCGGTCGCACTGGAGGCGGCCCAAATCAGCGCTATCGATAATTTGCAGGCGCAACCGCTGGAGTGGCAGCCCGTCGCGCCCCAAACGCCTATTATCAAGCGCTTGCCCGCTGAGCAATTTGGCGACGAGATCGTCTATCGCGCCGCCGGCGATCATTTCCTGCTGGTCGAGTATGGCGAGCAGATGCTGGATATTCGCTTGCGCTTCCGTGCGCACGCGCTGATGCAGTGGCTGCAGCAAAACCCGCTACCCGGCATGCGCGAGCTGACGCCGGGGATACGCTCTTTGCAACTGCATTTTGACAGCCAGCAGTTGAGCCATACAGCGCTGCTGGAGCATCTACTCAAGGGCGAGCAGGCGCTGTCCGAGCGGCTAAACGAGCTGTCCGTGCCTTCGCGCATCGTGCATATTCCGCTGTCCTGGGATGATGAGGCTTGCCAGCAGGCCATTGAGAAATATACCCAATCGGTACGCAGCAACGCGCCCTGGTGCCCGAGCAACCTGGAGTTCATCCGCCGAATCAACGGGCTGGATAGCATCGACGACGTCAAGCAGGTGCTGTTCGACGCCTCCTACCTGGTCATGGGCCTGGGTGATGTGTACCTCGGCGCGCCGGTCGCCACGCCAACCGATCCACGGCACCGCCTGGTAACCACCAAGTACAATCCCGCGCGCACCTGGACAGCAGAGAACTCGGTCGGTATCGGCGGTTCCTACCTGTGTGTTTACGGCATGGAAGGCCCCGGCGGCTACCAATTCGTCGGCCGCACCTTGCAGATGTGGAACCGCTACCGCAAGACCTGCGAATTCAGCAAGCCCTGGCTGCTGCGCTTCTTCGATCAGATCCGGTTTTATGAAGTCAGCCACGACGAACTGCAGCAGATTCGCCGCGACTTCCCGCAGGGCAGGTATCCGCTGCGCATTGAAGAAAGCCACTTCAGCCTGGCCGAGCACGAGGCCTTCATTGCCGATAACGCCGACGAAATCGACACCTTCAAGCAACAGCGTAACGCCGCGTTTGCCGAGGAGCTGCGCCAATGGCACGCCAACGGCCAGTTCAACTTCGCAAGCGAGGAGCTGGAAGACGCCGCTGATGACATTAGTTGGCCCAAGGATAGCGTGGGCGTCGATAGCCCCGTATCCGGCAGCCTGTGGCAAGCAGCGGTCAAGGTCGGCGATCAGGTCAAGGCGGGCCAGGTGTTGTTGATTCTTGAATCCATGAAAATGGAAATCCCTTTACAGGCGCCGTGCGACGGCGTCGTCACCCACGTATTGCAGCAGGCCGGTGGCCGCGTACACGCCGGCCAGCCGCTGGTGGTATTGCAGGACGCTGCGCAGGAGAACCCAGCATGAAAATTGATATGAGCATCAGCGGCCTGAAGCAGGCCTACCTAGAAGGCAGCCTTACCCCGGCCAAACTGCTGGCCAGTATTCGTGAGCAAGCCGTCACTTTATCCGACCACAACATCTGGATTTACCTGCTGACCGAAACCGAGCATCAGCCTTATCTCGATGCGCTGGCAACCAAGGACCCGGCTACCACGCCGCTCTGGGGTGTACCCTTTGCCATCAAGGACAATATCGACCTGGCGGGTGTTGCTACCACCAACGGCTGCGACGCCTTTGCTTATACGCCTGCCGAGTCATCGCAGGTAGTGCAGCAGCTGATCGACGCAGGCGCCATCCCGATCGGCAAGACCAACCTGGACCAGTTTGCCACCGGTTTGAACGGCACGCGTTCACCGCACGGCCCCTGTCACAATGCCTTTGATTTTGACTACATCAGCGGCGGCTCCAGCGCCGGCTCCTCGGTTTCTGTCGCCAAGGGCCTGGCCACCTTCAGCCTGGGTACCGATACCGCCGGCTCAGGCCGAGTACCCGCGTGCTTTAATAACCTGGTAGGACTGAAACCCACACGTGGTCTACTGTCGGCCAGCGGGCTGGTACCGGCGTGCCGCAGCCTGGATTGCATCAGCATCTTTGCGCTGAACAGTGATGACGCCAACAGCGTTCTGGCCTGCGCCGAAGGTTTCGATAGCCGCGACGGTTATAGCCGCGCTAATCCGTTCAACAATCAGAACCGCCAATACGGTCGCCGTGGTGGTGCGCTAAAAATCGGTGTACTGACCGAGGAGCATTTACAGTTCTTTGGTGACCAGGCCTACGCCGCCACCTATGCCGCGACCCTGGAAAAGCTCGCCGCTACCGGTATCGAGCTGGTCACCATCGACTACACACCCTTCAACGAAGCCGCCCTGCTGCTGTACGAAGGCCCTTGGGTCACCGAACGTTACCTGGCTGCACAACCGCTGATCGATGACAACCCCGAGGCCATCTTCCCGGTAGTTCGCGAGATCATAGCGCCCGGTGGCAAGCCACCCGCTACCGCGCTGTTCAAGGCGCAGTACCGACTGGAGGAGTTGAAAAAGGCCTGTCATGATCAGCTCAAGGGGCTCGACTGCCTGCTGACGCCTACCGCTGGCCGCCTGTTTACCATCGCCGAAATGCTCGAAGAGCCGATTCTGCGCAACAGCCAGTTGGGCTACTACACCAATTACATGAACCTGGTCGACATGACCTCGGTCGCGGTACCCACGGCATTCACCGAAGCCGGCCTGCCCTTCGGCATCACCCTGGTCGGCCCGGCGTTCAGCGACCGTGCGCTGCTGTCCATCGCCAACCGCATACAGCAGACGCTACCCTTGCCCCAGGGTGCGCTGGATCTGCCACAACCGGCCCTTAGCGGCCAGGCAGTCGGCAACCCCGACAGCATCGACGTACTGGTCTGTGGTGCGCACCTTGAAGGGCTGCCGCTGAACTGGCAACTGATCGAGCGCGGTGCAGTACTCAAACAACACACCCAAACATCGGCGCACTATCTGATGTACGCGCTGGCCGGTGGTCCACCGTTCCGCCCCGGATTGATTCGCGATGAAGCAGCAGGCGTGGCCATTGAGGTGGAAATATGGTCTATGCCGAAGAGCGAGTTCGGCAGCTTTGTCGCTGGCATTCCGGCACCGCTGGGCATTGGCAAGGTGCAGATTGCCGACGGTAGCTGGGTCTGCGGCTTTATCTGTGAACCCTACGGACTCGAAGGCAGCAGCGATATTTCTGCCCTGGGTGGCTGGCGCGCTTATATGGCACAACGCTGAACAAGGGATAAAAAGGGGAAACGAGACTTTTACCAACACAGCACATAAACTGATTTCAGACCAAGTAGTCGATCTGGGTGCAGTTTATGGAAAAGCGGAAGTTCCCTCGCCAGATATGTAACGTTGATGCCGTGCTCTCGGTGGCGGAAGGAGACAGTCACCACTGCACCATCGTCGAGTACAGTCAAGGCGGCCTGCAAGTTAGCTTTGATGCCGCCATCGCCGGCGGCATCATCAACAGTCTCAGGCGCGTGACGGCAGACCATAGTAATGCCAGCATCAGTTTCCGCCAGGCGCAACAATATCTGCGCTTACCCGTTGCTATTGTTCGCCTGACCCCACAAGGCGCTGGTCTGCACGTTCCCAACCCCGACCCCGCCGTCTACCGAGTGTTGCAGCATCTCTCGGTCGCGCAGGCGCAAGAGAACAAACAATCCACCAGACTGGCCAGCAGTCAGCCGGCACTCAGCGAGCGACACAAAAAGAGCCTAATGCAGTCCGCCTGTCGGGTGCTGCACGACTTTTTGCGGCAACAGTACGCAGGGTTTTGCCATCAACTCGAGCATGAACTCTTCGCCGCCGCAGACCAGCAACACGACACCAGTGCGCAGCAGCACTTTCTTATTGCCACCAGACAGTTTCGCAAGGACCGCCAGCGCATTTTTGCCAGCCTTAGCCAATGCATCATTGCTGACGCCATGGCACTCAGCAAAGGCATTTACCCGCTAGCGGGCATATCCGCGGCTGACCAAAGCAAGAGAGCTTCGCCACTGGAGCTGATCACCAAGGACGACTTTGAAGACTGGCTACTGGTGAGGGTTGCCATCTCCAAGGCTGAATTGAAACAACGTGACGCACTGATAGAGCTGCAGGTTCGTATCGATGCAGCCTTTGGCAAACGCGATGGTCAGCGCCCGCCCAACCCTTTTTCCCCGGCGGCGCTATGTAACGGTTTTTTTGAACAAATTCACCACCTGCAGTTGCCGCACGCCCAGTTACAGGTGGTTTATGCCGTATTGCAGAAAACCCTGCTCGGCGAACTCCAGGCTTTCTACCAGCAACTGAATCAAGTGTTTATTGATGCCGACATTCTGCCGGACATTGACATAGCTCAGTATCTGGCCGAACAGGCGCTGCTGAATCGCCCCGAGTCAGCAGCTGAGGCCGAAGAAAGCAGCAAGGCTACCGCGCCGCCCAGCAAATCACTGGCGGCAGAAGAAAACGTCACCGGCACGCTGGAGAAAGAGTCGGATACAGCGGCGTCTGCCGAGCCGCCTTCAGCCTACGGCACTGTTAGTCAGCTGATGGGCCTGCGCCGCCAAGCGACAGGTGAAACGGTCGCTGCCAGCGATAGCGATGGACACCACAGCCAAGCCACCGCACAACAACTTGGCCAATTGCAGGAAAGCCTGATTAGAGGTGATGTGCAGCTAGTGCAGACTGGCGCACTGAAAGAACTACTGCGGCAAGCCAAGGGCAGCGCTCAACCGCTATCCGAGCAGGAACAGGACGCCGCCGATACCATCGAAGGTTTATTCGACAGTATCCTGCAGAGCGACCGCATCAACGCCGATCTGCGTGATGAATTCCGCAAACTGCAGGTGCCGCTGCTGCGCGCCATTTTGCAGGACCCTGAGCTGTTTTCAGCCGAAGCTCATCCCGCCCGTCAGGCACTGAATTACATTGCCCTGCTGGCCGATAAAGGCAGCAGCAATCTAGCCGCGAATACCCCTGCTATTCGCGAGGCCATCGGCGGGATTCTGGCGGACAAAACCGACGGTAAAGGCTTCAGCCAAAGCATCGACAGACTGGATCAACTGGTCGGCCGCGAAAAACGCCTGATCGAACGTAACCTGCAGCGCATTCGTCAGGGCTGCGATGGGCAGCAACGGCTGCGCCATGCCAATAGGCAGATTCAATGCGAGCTGGAGCGCGTCCTGACTGCCCCCATACCGCAAACGGTTATCTCGCTTCTGGAAAATGGCTGGCGCGACCTGATGCGTCTGAGTTACCTGCGTGAAGGGATGTCCAGCCGCTCCTGGGAAATAACGCTGCAGGTCATTGAGCAACTGGCGGCCAACCGCGATAGCACCCGTTTAACCTCAATGGAAAAACCGCTCAACGAAGCGGACTTGCTGCTGCTGGTCGAAAGAGGGCTTTCCAAGATACCGGAAGGCCAGTTGAGCCACCGCGAACTGGTGGCGCAGGTCAGGCAGATGCTGGATACCGACCCCAACGACATCAGCATCGGCACCTATCAGGCCCCCCTGGGGGCAGAACCTAGCCTACAAGACCGCCTGGATGCCTTGCCCGATGGCGGGCTATCACTGCAACGCTGGATCAAACGCGCGCGTGGCCTGAAAGTATCCCAGTGGTTTGAACTGAGTCACGGCCAACTACAGGAAAAACTGGTGCAACTGGCCTGGACTGCCGATGACCACAGCCACTATGTATTTGCCAATCACCAGGGCACACAAAAACTCGAACTGCCGCTGGAGCGAGTGGCCACCCTGCTGCGCGACGGTAACCTGGTACTGCTCAGTGATGCGGCACTGCCCGCCGTTGAGCAAGGGTTCGATGCGCTGGTGCAGAAAGTCTACGACAAGCTGGCCTTCGACTCCTGTCACGATCCTCTTACCGGATTTCTAACCCGCAAAGAATTCTGCCGAACACTGGCACAAACTGTAGCTGGCGCTAACGAGGAGACCGAGCGGTTCAGCCTTATTTTTATCGACATAATGCAGTTCAAGGTGATCAACAACACCTGCGGCTACGAAGCCGGGGATCGCTTTCTCAGCACGCTTGCACAGCGCCTGCGCAGCTTTCTCAAGCAGGGTAGTCTGGTTGGTCGCATGGGGGCTGACCAGTTCGCCATATTACTGCAGGAAGATGCCGAAACCCTTGGCTACAGCAGCGCACGCGAACTCAAGGGCGTCGTCGAAGAAAAGCGTTTTGAGTACGAAGAGCATAGTTTTGTTATCAAGACCGCGCTGGCACTGGTCGGCTTGAACCGCAGCAACCACAAGGTCATGGAGTTATTACGTGCAGTCGAGTCGGCGACCAGCCTGTCCAAGAAAACCGGTTATAAAGACGTGCAGGTAGTGCGGCCGGGCGACCAGCGGCTGGAAGCTCTGGACGAGGTAATGGCCTGGGTCACCCGCATCAATCGTGCACTGGACAACGATAACCTGAAGCTACGCTGCCAGAAGATCGCGCCGATCAACGGCAGCGCGCGCACCCTAGCGCACTACGAAGTACTGCTCACCGTGCTGGATGAACATGGTGAAGACTCGCCACCCGCCGAGTTCATCAAGTTTGCCGAGGAGTACAACCGCATGGCCGCGGTAGATCGCTGGGTGATCGAGCATGTATTGCAGTGGATGTACGACCACCTGGACGAACTGCACCTGTTTGGTGGCTTTTCGGTCAACCTGTCGGGCCACAGCATGAACGATGAAACCTTCCTGGATTTCATTTTTGACGCACTGGTGCGCTACCCGGTCCCGCGCAACAAGCTGGTATTCGAGATAACCGAAACCACAGCGGTCACCAACCTCGACGACGCTGCTGATTTCATCAAGGAAATGCGCAGCATCGGTTGTCGCTTCTCGCTCGACGACTTTGGTGTAGGCCAATCGTCCTACTCTTACTTAAAGCGCCTGCCAGTGGACTTCATCAAGATCGACGGTGCATTTGTGCGCGATATCAATACCAACGATGTCGACTACGCTCTGGTCAAATCCATCACCGAGATGGGCCATTACCTGAAGAAAAAGGTTATCGCCGAGTATGTCAGCAGTGAAGCGATTCTCAACACCGTGACGCATATCGGCGTGGATTATGCGCAAGGCTACCAGTTTGGTATGCCAGTAATGCTTGATCAACTGGATCTGCGCAGCAATCCACGCTTCTGAGAAACCGCCTAAATAATCCGCCCAACGCTAAGGGTCCCTGACACATCCCCGAGTGCGCAGGTCACTGCCGGAATCAGCTATCGCCCGGTGGATTAGCAGCAACGGCACAGCAGGCGCAGATTATTACCCGGATCGTCGCGCATAAAGCCTTGTCGACTTGCGTCATACCGGAGACAGAATAGGCGCTTAAAAAGCTGAAGATGCCCGAGCTTCGGGGGGGGCTACAGCCGATGCATTTGTGTCCTGTCGATTGTGTATACCGCGCGGATCAGGGAAAATGACCACCACTTTTCGCTTAAAGCCGCCCGCCACGCCAATCAGGCTGCGCCGGCAGCAAAAAATCTGGAATACCTCTGCTGATGTCGAACGCTCCAATCGCACAGGAAGTCGGTAAACGCCGCACTTTCGCCATTATCTCTCACCCTGACGCTGGTAAGACCACCATCACCGAGCGCTTGCTGCTGATGGGGCAAGCGATCAGCGTAGCCGGCACCGTCAAGTCGCGGAAATCCGACCGCCATGCTACGTCCGACTGGATGGCAATGGAGAAGGAACGGGGTATCTCGGTGACCACCTCGGTGATGCAGTTCCCTTATCGTGACGGCATGATCAACCTGCTCGATACCCCCGGCCACGAAGACTTCTCGGAAGATACCTACCGCACCCTGACCGCCGTCGACTCGGCGCTCATGGTACTCGACGGCGGTAAAGGGGTTGAGCCACGCACCATCGCCCTGATGGACGTATGCCGTCTGCGCGATACGCCCATCGTCAGTTTCGTCAACAAGCTCGACCGCGATATACGCGACCCGATTGAGCTGCTGGATGAAATCGAAGACGTGCTCAACATCAAGGCCGCGCCCATCACCTGGCCGATCGGTTGCTACCGCGACTTCAAGGGTGTGTATCACCTCAAGCGCGACTGCATCATCGTTTATGAGGCAGGGCATGGCCACGAGCGCACGGAAACCAAAACCATCGACCGGCTCGACTCGGACGAAGCGCGCGCTCACCTGGGCGACCTCTACGACGACTTTGTCGAGCAGCTGGAACTGGTGCAGGGCGCCTGCCACGAGTTTGACGAGCAAGCGTTTCTCAAAGGCGAAATGACCCCCGTATTCTTCGGCACCGCACTGGGTAACTTTGGCGTCGACCAGGTACTCGATGCCATCGTCGACTGGGCTCCACGACCACAACCTCGCGATAGCCACGAGCGTACAGTTCAGCCGACTGAAGCCTCGTTCAGCGGTTTCGTGTTCAAGATTCAAGCGAATATGGATCCCAAACACCGCGACCGTATCGCGTTTCTGCGTATCTGTTCCGGCCGTTACGAAAAAGGCATGAAGCTGCATCACGTGCGCACCGGCAAGGATGTACGTATCGCCGACGCCCTGACCTTCTTCGCTGCCGAGCGCGAGCATCTGGAAGAGGCTTGGGCTGGCGACATCATCGGCTTGCACAACCACGGCACCATTCAGATTGGTGACACCTTCACCGAGGGCGAGAAGATCGGGTTCACCGGCATCCCGCACTTCGCACCTGAGCTGTTTCGCCGCGTGCGCCTGAAGGACCCGCTGAAATCCAAGCAGTTGCGTCAGGGCCTGCAGGAGCTGGCTGAGGAAGGCGCCACCCAGGTATTCTTCCCGGAGCGCAACAACGACATCATCCTTGGCGCCGTTGGTGTGCTTCAGTTCGATGTAGTTGCCTCACGGTTGCAACAGGAATACAAGGTCGAGTGTATTTATGAGCCGATCAATGTCTGGTCAGCGCGTTGGGTCGAGTCCAGTGATCGCAAGAAACTGGAAGAATTCAGCAACAAGGCCACCGACAACCTGGCGATTGACGGCGGCGGCCACCTGACCTATCTGGCCCCTACCCGCGTTAACCTCAGCCTGACCGAAGAACGCTGGCCCGACATCGCCTTCCGCGCAACCCGCGAGCATCACTGACGCGCTACGCTAAGCGCAGCTGCAAGCTGCAAGCTGCAAGCTGCAAGCTGCAAGCAATTAGAAGCCCGTTCCAGTGTTTTGGTTCGGGCTTTTCGCTTGAAGCTTGAAGCTTGAGGCTTGAGGCTTGAGGCTTGAGGCTTGAGGCTCGAAGTCTGCGGCTTGCGGCTTGCGGCTTGCCAGCGTAGCGTTAACCAATGCGCTACATAGATACCCATACCCACCTGGACTTCGCCGCCTTTGACCCCGACCGTGACGCGGTGCTGGATGATTGCTTGCAGCTGGGTGTCGAACGACTGGTAGTACTGGGGGTGGCCGTCAGCAACTGGCAAAAAGTATGGCAACTGACTCAGCAGCAGCCCATGTTGCACGCAGCCTTCGGCCTGCACCCGATGTTCTGTGCCGAGCATCAGCCGCAGCACCTGGATCAACTGCGCCAACAACTGCAGAACTGCAGCGGCCACCGCCAACTCTGTGCCGTAGGCGAGTTTGGTCTGGACTTCTACCTCGACAATACCGACCGCGACGCCCAACAACAGCTGTTTGAACAGCAGTTGGCACTGGCGGCCGACTTCTCGCTACCCGTGCTGCTGCACGTGCGTCGCGCACATGCGCAATGTATTGCTACCTTAAAGCGATTCAAACTCCAGCGCAGCGGCATCATCCACGCCTTTTCTGGCAGCCTGGAAGAAGCGCAGGAGTATCTCAAGCTGGGCTTCAAACTCGGTATTGGCGGAGCCGCAACATGGCCCCAGGCCAAACGAATGCATCGCACTATCGCCCAACTGCCTGCCAATAGCATCGTATTGGAAACCGACTCACCCGATATGCCGCCCAGCTTCGCGGTGTCGCAACGTAATAGCCCGCAAAATATTCCTGCGATCGCCAGGCACTTGGCTGAGCTGCGCAAACAACCAGTGCAGCAGTTCGCCGAGCAGTGCTGGCATAACAGCTGTGAATTATTCGACTGGGCCACCACGCCAGTGTCTTGAGCAGGGCGGTCTGTTACAGTCGAGAGTCTTTCCAAGTGGCAAACCGAGGAGAAACCCCATGCCTTTTCTAGGCGTTGCCATTTTTCTGGTCTGGCTGGTTCTACTGTTGCGCTTCCCCAGGGTGATGCTGCCGGTAAGCGGCGTGCTGGCGGGTCTGGGCCTGCTGCTGGGCCTGGTCATGGGCCTGCTGCAGTGGCAACAAGCCCAGCGAGTAGAGCAACTGGCTTTCGACCTCGCCTACCAGCCTGAGCAATGTGAGTTTGGCAAACCACTGGTGGTGCGTATAAGCAACCAGAGTGACTCAGCGGTGCAGCACATTCACTGGCAGCTGGTGGCTAGCCAACCGGGCTACAACACCAATTTGCTGGATGCTGGCGTGGCGCTGGACTTCAGCAGCCCTACTCGCCTGGCACCCGGTGAGCAGGTAAAGCTGTGTTTCAGCGTGCCGCGCCTGCGACGCGGCTACCGCGAAGCCGAGCTGGACTACCAGGCCGATGAGGTCAGCGCAGAATTCATCAACTAACCAACAAGGATAATAAAAGATGCCACAAGAAGTCGCGTTGATCACAGGCTGTTCCACCGGTATCGGTCAAGCACTGGCCCATTGCTGCCTGGATGCCGGTTATCAGGTCTGGGCCACGGCCCGCAATCCGGAAACACTGGCACCGCTGGTCGCTCGGGGCGCCATTGCCGTGCAGTTGGATGTGAATAACGCAGAGCAGCGGCAAGCCTGCGCAGAGCGCCTGCGCACCGAGGCCGGCCGCCTGGACCTGCTGATCAATAACGCTGGCTACGGTGCCATGGGACCGATCATGGATGCGGATCGCGACACCCTGCTCAAGCAATTCGACACCAATGTCTTTGCGCCGCTGCAACTGGTGCGCGACACCGCACACTTACTACGCGACAGCAAAGGCCTGATCGTCAATATCGGTAGCGTTTCTGGCGTAACCACGACGCCGTTTTCCGGCGTGTACTGCGCCTCCAAGGCCGCGCTGCACGCGATTTCCGATGCCCTGCGGATGGAGCTGCACCCCTTTGGTGTTCAGGTACTGACGGTGCTGCCGGGCGCTATTGCTTCGGACTTCGGTAATAACGCCAGCGCCGCCATCACCATGGCAGAAACATCCTGGTTCAAGCCTTGGGAAAAAGCCGTGCAAGCACGCGCCAAGGCGTCGCAGAACGCCCAATCCACCAGTGCTGCAGACTTTGCCAAGGAGTTGCTGGGTTACGTGAAGAATCCGGTCCGCCCGGAACAGGCGCTGATTGGCCACAGCGCACGCAGCATGGTGCGCCTGAAGCGTTGGTTACCGCTGTCCATGCTCGACAAACGCATGCGCAAACGCTTCAAGCTGGAATAATGCGCTGTTACTGAGCTGAAGCCTTAACCCGAGGCGTCAGGATAGATTATGCGCTCTGCCTGGCGATCAGCGACTTCTGCCGGCGAGCGCCCTTCGCTTTGACTCTGCGTAAAGATGCTATCCAGCCGCTCACCTATGGCCTTGACCCGTGCCGCTATTTCGCCGTGCGCCACACCTCGATGCGTCAACGCCACATGTAACAAGCCGCCGGCATTGATCACATAATCCGGCGCATAGAGAATGCCACGCGCATCCAGTTGATCGGCCATATCAATGTCTATCAGCTGATTGTTGGCTGCGCCCGCCACCGCAGCGCAGCGCAATAACGAGATGCTGCGCTGATTGATCGCACCACCGAGTCCACAGGGTGAAAAGATATCGCAAGGCGCTTCGTATACCGCATCCAGTGCCAGCGGCTGCGCATCCAGTTCCTCTTCAGCCAAGCGTACCTTACCCTGATCCAGGTCACTGACCATCAACTCGGCTCCCTCAGCGTGCAGTAGCTGGGCCAGCGCATAACCCACATTGCCCAGTCCCTGCACAGTTATACGAACGCCACTGAGGCTTTCCTGCCCCAGGCGCGCCCGCACGGCAGCCCTTATGCCAGCCAATACACCCAGGGCGGTGTGGGGTGAGGGATCACCCGCTTCGGTAGTACTGGTTACATGGCCCGTTTGCTGGGCAATGCAGTCCATATCAGCGCTGCTGGTACCGCTGTCCATGGCGGTGATATAGCCACCGCGCAAGGATTCGATACAGCGGCCAAAGGCCTCAAAGAGAGCCGCGCGATTGGCAACGTGGGGCTGTCGCAAGATGACGGCTTTGCCCCCGCCCTGTTCAAGCCCAGCAAGCGCGGCTTTGTAACTCATACCACGTGCCAAACGCATGGCGTCGGCAACCGCCTCATCAAGGCTATTGTAAGGAAGGTAACGGCAGCCACCCAGCGCCGGCCCAAGGTGAGTATTGTGGATAGCAACGATAGCCTCCAGCCCGCTTGCCTGGTCTGAAAAGAAATGCAGCCCCTGCATACGCTCCGCCCGCATTGCTGTGAACATTTAGGCCTCTCCTGCTTTGCTGGTTGTCTGAAACAACAATACACACTAATCCTATTCGTTACCCGTGACGCTTTGGCAAACTGGTAGTCCTTTTATTCGGAGAAGTAAAACATGCGCTGGCTAATGCCGTTTCTAACTGTTTTGTTGATGATCACCGTTAGCGTTCCCGACGCCGAAGCCCGTCGCATGGGCGGTGGTAAAAGCTTCGGCAGCACCCCAAGCCATCAAAGCCAGCCAGCTCAGCGCCAGCAGGCTCCGCGCGATCAGCAAGCCGCACCAGGCAAACAACCGGGCGCGGCCGCAGCCAGCTCCGGTGCCAACCGCTGGCTCGGCCCCCTGGCCGGTATTGCTGCCGGCGGATTATTAGCATCCATGTTTTTCGGCGATGGCTTCGAAGGCTTTCAGCTATTCGACATTCTGATCCTCGGATTGATTGCTTTCATGTTGTTCAAATTGTTCAGCCGCCGCCCGCAGCCACAGTTACAGCCGGCCGGTGGCGCACCCGTGCAGCGCGAGGCAACGCCGCAGTACAAGGCAGCGTCAGCCGCCAGCACTCAGTTTCGTGCTGACCCCGCCCAACAGGACGCGCCGGCCTGGTTTGACGCGGAGCTGTTTCTGCGTGCAGCCACAGAGCACTTTTACACCCTGCAGCGTCATTGGCGCGATGGCGACACTGCCGGCATGGCCGAATATCTCAACCCGCAGCTGCTGACACAACTGATGCAGGCACGCGAGGAGCAACCACCTACCGCGAACGGCTTTGTCGACGACCTCGACGTTCGCTTGGATGGGATTACCCAGACCCAGGGCCGCACACTGGTCACGGTTAGCTTTACCGGCCTGGACCGCGATAGTGCTGAAGACCCCGGACATCGGTTTGACGAAAGCTGGGCGCTAGAACGCGCCGACGGTGAAGGTCAACCATGGATCATTACCGGGATCAGGCAGAACTGAGCGCGCAGCGGGCGCGTTCGTATCAAGCTAGAAGCTAGAAGCTAGAAGCTAGAAACAGTGAGAAGCCCGTGCCGGAGATCGGTTCGGGCTTTTTTTATTGCTTGAAGCTTCAAGCCTGGAAAGCTTATCAGCGCCTGACAGGCCGCTTCTGCAACTTGCGCTGTAGCGTTCGACGGTGCATACCCAGGGCTCTGGCTGTGGCAGAAATATTGCCATCGTGCTCTGCCAATACGCGCTGGATGTGCTCCCACTGCAACCGGTCAACCGACATGGGGTGTTCCGGCACCAGGGTGTCGGGGTCGGCCTGTTCGGACAGTAACGCAGTTAATACGTCATCCGCGTCGGCAGGCTTGCACAGATAGTTACAGGCCCCCCGCTTGATCGCTTCAACAGCGGTCGCAATACTGGAATACCCGGTCAGTATGACAATTTTTAGATCGGGATAGAGTTCCAGCAAGCGTGGCATCAGCACCAAACCGGAGTCACCCTCCATCTTCAGATCGAGTACGGCGAAGTCCGGCTGACGCTCACGGGCGATCTGCATTGCTTCCTCGGCACCACCGGCGGTATCTACCCTCAGGCCGCGACGACTCAGTGCACGCGCCAGTACCCGCGTAAAAGTGGGGTCATCATCTACCAACAACAACAGTGGCTGCTCTTCCGGGCTTAATTCATCGCTCATGCCTGATCTCCTGTGCAATCGGCAATATCACTTCAGTCAAGGTACCACCCTCATCCTGATTGAACAGTCTTACCGTGCCACCGATGCGCTCAACGGCGGCCTGGCTCAAAAACAAGCCAAGACCAAAGCCCTTCTTGCCCTTGGTCGTCAAAAAAGCAGTGCCCAGTTGTTCAGCGATATGCAGCGGTACACCCGGTCCACGGTCAAGTATGCGCAGGGTAATAAAGCGCTGGTCCCACTCAAGACTGATACGGATACCCTCAGCACAGGCATCCGCCGCGTTATTCAGCAAATTAAGCATGGCCTGCCCCAACTCCGGACTGGCCTGCAAACTGGGTACGTCACCGGCAGGCAGTGGCTGCCATTGCCAAGAGACCTCGGGACGCATCAACTGCCAGCGCGCCAGCATGGCTCGCAACCAGCTGTCCGCAGGCTCAATCCGCTCTGGCTGACGCCGATTGTCTTCCGCGCTACGCACCATGTGCTGCAAGCTCTCCTTGCACAGTCTGACCTGCTCTTGGAGTACAGCCAGGTCCTCCTGTAACTCTGGCTCGGGATAGTCCTTGCTCAGATCCTTGAGTAGCACACTCATGGTCGATAACGGCGTTGACAGCTCGTGTGCGGCACCTGCTGCCACACTGGCGATGCCCAGCAGTTGAGCGTCGCGGATGCTTTGCTCACGACGCTCAGCCAACCGTTCAGCGTGCTGGCGCAGCGCGTCGGCCATACGCACAACAAACAGGCTGATCAGACCGGCGCTCATGGCAAAATTAAGCCACATACCAATAACATGCAGGCTAACCAGGCCACCGCCCAAGGGAATATCAAATGCCGTCAGCGGCTCATACCAGACCAGCAACGCACTGTAGGAAGTGACCGCGACCACCGCCAGTACCGCAGTAAAGAACCAGGGCAAAGTGGCCGCCGCAATGGTCAGGGGCACGAGATAATAGGATACGAAGGGATTGGTTGGTCCGCCTGAGTAGTAGAGCAGCACGCTGTGGATAAACATGTCGAACAGCAACTGCAGGCCGTACTCCAGACTCGTTACCGGCCAACCTCGTCCCAGCCGCAACAGCGTTAGGATACTAACCAGCGCAGAGCCGCCGAGCGCTAACAGCAAGGGCCCCCAGGGCAAAGGGAACCAGCCGCTGAGGTACGCGGCCAGGACCGACACACTCTGCGCCAGCAATACCAATAAACGGATAAGGATCAAGCGCCACAAATTCTGACGCGAGGGCGATAACGCCAATGTATTAGGGCTCATGAATGATCGCGTGGACATACCAAACTCCAGTATAGGCGGGCGAGGCTAGCGCCTCGCGCGACACAGGGTCGCACAAAGCACGGATTCTTGGGAGAGCGGAACCTGTGCGCTAGTATCGGGTCAGATTACGCAAGATCAAGGAGACCTACTTTATGCGTTCACTTCACCTTCCCCTGTCCGGCCTGTTTCTGGGTATGAGTCTACTCGCCGCTGGTGCTCAGGCAGAGCCCCTGCGCTACAACCAGGTTTCTCTGCACGCGCAGGTCGAGCAGTCGGTTAACCATGACACCATGAGCGTGACCCTGTTCACCGAAGCACAGGACGAGGATCCGGCCAAACTGGCAGAGAAGATCACTCGAACCCTGAACGCAGCGCTGCAAACCGCACGCGCTGAAGACAAAGTCAGTGTCAGCAGCGGTAACCGCAGCAGCCAACCGGTTTATGACGAGAAGCGTGAGAACATCATCGGCTGGCGCGAACGTGGCGAGATGGTTATCGAAGGTAGCGACTTCGCCGCGATTTCTGCCCTTACCGGCGAGCTGCTGGGCGATCTGAGCCTGGCCGACATGCAGTTCAGCCTATCTGCTGATAGCCGCAGCAAAACCGAAGATACTCTGGTCGCCGATGCCATTGAGGCGTTCAAGTCACGCGCCAACATTGCTACGCGCAGCCTTGGCGGCGCTGGCTATAAAATCGTCAACCTGAACCTGAACACCCAGTACATGCAGCCCATGCGCTACCGCGGTCAACAGAAAATGATGATGTCCGCCGATATGGAAATGAGCACACCTGAAGTGGCTGGCGGTCAGTCTGACGTTACCGTGAGCGCCGATGGCACCATCGAAGTTCAAGGCCTGTAAGCACGCTTCCCAGCCACGCCCTTTTCAATCCTGAATCGGGCGTGGACTACCCCGCCAGCAGACACTTCATCATCATGGCCGCATGAAGGCGTAATCTTCGTCATCGTTGAGGTTGTCAGCAAGAAAAGCCAACTCGCTGGCGATATCCGCATGGCTACGCCCGCGCTTGTAAACATTGATCACTTCAGTCATTAATCCCCGCGCCAGCGCCTGCTCGTCATAACCAGCCGCTGCAGCCTGTTCAATTGCCTGCGCCATCACTTCCTTCGCTATTTTGTATGCGGACATTTACGCTCTCCTGTGTAAAACACCAATTATGCATAATCCGGTATCGCGGGCATTGATCTGTCTCAGGATTTTCCGTCGTGATCGAATGGCTCCTGAAGATAACGGTCGGTATCAAAAGTATCGACCCAATCCGGATGAAACACGATCAGCGCAGTCACTGCCGTGCCATTGATGAAGCCCTCCGGGAACATCACCAGCAGCAGATAACCACACAATTCGAGAAAACTGGCGGGCGGCTGCAGGGCACCCGACCAATGCAACAGCCCCATGCCCACCAGCACTGTGGCCGCTGCCGCCAGGCCGGCTGCAAAAAAACCGCTGACAAATATGTAGAGGAAAAGATTGCGTGGCTGAAAAGACTCCAAAGCGCGGCTGAGCAATAGCGTGATACCAACGGGCACCAGAATGCGCAGCAGCCCATTGGCGCCCAACGCGGCGAGGTCATCCAGCCCCAACAGGCACAAAGCCAGCTGCGCCAGGCTGCCGGCGACAATTGCCAGCGGCCAGTCGAGCATCAGCATTACCGCAGTCAGGCCAATGAAGTGCACCGTTAGCCCGTTATCGAACTCGCGTCGCACCAACCAAAGCACGAAAAGAGCAAAAACACTGCCGAAGAACAGGTGATGACGTCGCGTATCGGCTATCAATTCAACCCAACGCACGCGCATCAATGCCCACAGCAACGCCACTGCGTAAAGCAGCGCACAGATAACAAGCTGACCGGGTGTCAGCAAATCGGCAGAGAGCATGCGCAACCTCCTGATCAACAGCTGGACATAATAGCAGCCAGCGACGCGAATCTCAGCCTTGGCAACAGCGCAGAATTCTGCCGGCCGTGACTCAATTTCAGTGCAGCTCCGGCAATGTCACCAGTTTACCCGCCCACTAGCAGCGACTGATGCAATAACCGCAACAGAGGGCTAGAATGATGAAAAAGTCAGTCAAGCCCCCCGCGCAGCAATGTACTGCGCCGCCGACAAAAAAAGGTCATCGCATGTCCAGTCGCCTGAACCCGCAAGATCAGCAACGGGTCGACAAGTACCTCGAGTCACCCATACACCAGGTGCCACGCAGACCGTTCAAGGTCTGGATTCTGCTCGCATTGGTCGCCGGATCGGTTGTGGTCCTGGGTCTGCTCTCGCGCATGCTCGGGCAGTTAGTGGTCGCCTAGCGCAGACTGGTTCGCCAGCGCATAACGCGCAAGACAAGGACATGCATAGCAACAGGACGTAGCGTTGCAGCGACGGTTTCAAAGCCGCCATGACACGTCAGATCGTCCCGATACCGATCTTTGGCCCTGCAGAGCCTGACTGACGCCGGTTTCCTATACTTCCGTGAGTAAACACCTATGTCAGATGCATCACAGGCTAGCCCGCAACCCCGAATCCTGATCGTCGGCGGCGGCGCAGGCGGCCTTGAACTAGCCACCACGCTGGGCCGCAAGCTGGGCAAGAAAGGCAAGGCCAGTGTCACCCTGGTCGACACCAACATGACCCATATCTGGAAGCCACTGCTGCACGAGGTAGCAGCTGGCTCGCTGAACTCCACCGATGACGAGCTTAACTATGTTGCCCAAGCCAAGTGGAACCATTTCCGCTTTCAACTGGGCGCCATGACCGAGCTTGACCGGGAACAGCGCAACATTACCCTGGCGCCCATTCTCGATGAAAAGGGCAACGAGCTGATCGCCAGTCGACAACTGGACTACGATTACCTGGTCATTTCGGTCGGCAGTACCACCAACGACTTCAACACCGCCGGCGCTGCTGATCACTGCCTCTTTCTGGACACCCGTGCGCAGGCTGAGCGCTTTCACCGCGCACTGCTAAACCAGTACATGAAAACCCAAACAACGGACTTACAAGGCCCTGGTCAGCCGATCAACGTCGCCATTATCGGCGCCGGCGCGACCGGTGTTGAATTGGCTGCCGAACTGCACCACGCGGCGCAGATGCTCAAGGCCTATGGTTTCGACCGTATCAACCCGGAAGATCTCAACATCAACATCATCGAGGCCAGCGAACGCCTGCTGCCCGCACTACCCGAGCGCATCAGCGGCCCGGTCACGCAGGTGCTCAAGGACCTGGGCGTCAAACTGCACACCGGCTCGGCAGTGAAAGAGGTGAAGGAAGACCGTCTGGTGCTGGCCAATGGCGAGGAGATTCCGGCGACGCTCAAGGTGTGGGCGGCAGGCATCCGCGCACCGGCCTTTCTGACTCAGCTGGGCCTTCCGGTAAACCGCATCAATCAACTTGAGGTTGAACGCACTTTGTTAGTGAAAGGCGAAGATCGGATATTCGCCTTTGGCGACTGCGCTGCTTGCCCTATGGGAGATGAAGGTCGCTTTGTGCCGCCACGCGCGCAAGCGGCTCATCAACAGGCCAGCCTGCTCGCCAAGAACCTGCGCAAGCTGCTTGAGGGCAAACCACAGGAAGAGTACCGCTATCGTGACTACGGCTCACTGATCTCACTGTCGAGCTTCAGTGCGGTAGGCAATCTGATGGGTAACCTGACTGGCAATGTCATGCTGGAAGGTCGGCTGGCTCGCATGTTCTACGTCTCGCTGTACCGTCTGCACCAGATAGCCCTGTATGGCCTGCCAAGGACCATGATGCTGATGCTCAGCGATAGGTTCGGTCGCTCCACAGAGCCACGCCTGAAGCTGCACTAAGGCTTTGCAAAAGGAAGGGCTACACTGCCCTTCCTTTAACGCTTCAAACTCGCCTGAAAGCCCACATGCACCCTTGCACGAAGAATAGGGGCCTGGGTCATGCCTGGACGCTCAAGACAACGATGAAGCCTATCAATCAGACACGAAGAAGCCCCGACGAATCAGGTCGAGAAGCAAAAGCATAAACAGAAGGGTAATTACGGAGACTAGCGAAATACGGAGGGTCTTGCGAGGGATTGAGTGGTGGGTCGTGTAGGATTCGAACCTACGACCAATTGGTTAAAAGCCAACTGCTCTACCAACTGAGCTAACGACCCAATGCTCAAAAAAAATGGTCGGGGTAGAGGGATTCGAACTCTCGACATCCTGCTCCCAAAGCAGGCGCGCTACCAGGCTGCGCTATACCCCGAACTTGCTTAGAAGTGGCTCCGCGACCAGGACTCGAACCTGGGACCCAATGATTAACAGTCATTTGCTCTACCAACTGAGCTATCGCGGAATTACCTTCAAAACATCTCAGCCTGGGTAGTGGTTGGTGCTACATATCCCCTGCTGAGGCGCGCCATTTTACCTGCCAGCGCAAAGCTGTCAACCTTTTTTATGTCTTTTATTTCAATGTGCTATGTAAACACCCATACAGTCACCCAGAAACACAAAACCCGCCGTGCGGCGGGTTTTGTCAAGCGCTACAGCACAGGCTTCAGCTCAGCTGAGGACCCGCTGCAACGATGCTGTCAGCAACGTCGAACTTCTTGAAGTTCTCAACAAACAGCGCGGCCAAATCGGTTGCAGCCTTGTCGTAAGCAGCTGAGTCTGCCCAAGTGTTACGTGGGTTCAACAACTTGGTCTCAACGCCAGGTACGGCCTTTGGCACGTCCAGGTTGATACCTGGCAGGTGCTCAGTCTCGGTACCGATCAGCGCGCCCGACTGAATGGCAGAAATGATGCCACGGGTAGTCGGAATACTGAAGCGCGTACCTTCGCCGTAAGAACCGCCAGTCCAGCCGGTATTGACCAGATAAACCTTGCTGCCGAATGCATTGATACGTTTGATCAGCAACTCAGCGTACTCGCCCGCCGGACGCGGGAAGAAAGGCGCACCAAAGCAGGTAGAAAAGGTGGACTTGATACCGCTGCCCGATCCCATCTCGGTAGAGCCAACCAGTGCGGTGTAACCCGACAGGAAGTGATAGGCAGCCTGCTCGTTATTCAGAATGGATACCGGAGGCAATACGCCGGTCAAATCACACGTCAGGAAAATGATGGCGTTAGGCTCGCCGGCACGGTTGGCTTCAACGCGCTTCTCGACGTGCACCAGCGGATAAGCCGCGCGGGTGTTCTGCGTCAGGCTAACATCGGCGTAATCTGCGGTACGAGTGACGGGATCAATCACCACGTTCTCAACAATGGAGCCAAACTTGATGGCATTCCAGATCACCGGCTCATTCTTCTGCGACAGATCGATACACTTGGCGTAGCAGCCACCTTCAATATTGAAGACGCTACCTTCGGCCCAGCCGTGCTCATCATCGCCAATCAAATTGCGCGACTCATCGGCAGACAAGGTGGTCTTGCCAGTACCGGACAAACCGAAGAACAAGGTGGTATCACCGTCATCGCCAACGTTGGCGGCGCAGTGCATTGGCAATACATCCTTGGCTGGCAGCAGGAAGTTCTGCACGGAGAACATCGCCTTCTTCATTTCACCTGCGTACTGCATACCCGCAATCAACACCTTGCGCTCGGCAAAGTTGAGGATCACACAACCATCGCTGTTGGTACCGTCTCGCTCTGGCTCACACTCAAAGTGAGGCGCATTGAGGATCTGCCACTGGCCCTTCGCAGACGGGTTATAGCTTTGCGGATTGATAAACAGAGTACGGCCAAAGAGGTTATGCCATGCTGTCTCGGTTTCCATCACTACCGGCAGGTAATGCTCAGGGTCAGCGCCGACGTGCACATGTGACACAAAACTTTCACAGTTGCCGAGGTAGGCTGCAACACGATCCCACAGGGCAGCAAACTTGTCGGCCGGGAACGGACGATTGATTGGGCCCCAAGCGACGGCATCCTGAGTGGAAGGCTCTTCAACAATGAAACGATCCATTGGCGAGCGGCCTGTACGTGCGCCGGTCTTGACTACCAATGCGCCGTTGTCAGCCAACTGGCCTTCCTTGCGCTGAATAGCCAGCTCAATAAGCTGAGCGATGCTCAGATCGGTGTACACAGTATTGGTAGCTTGTGTCATCAAACATAGTCCTCTTCGACTTAGACCGAATATTCCAGAAAGACCGACAATTCGGCCTCAGCGCGTGGGGGTATAGGGTTTATTGATCATCCATTGATACAGCGCTGACTCAGCGCGCAGGCGCGCCATTATGCCAAAAAAATACCTGCAGCGCTAAATCTGATCGTTCATCTGTCAGTGCAGCTGGCGCGCATGCTCGTCTACGGCACTAAAAAGTGCCTCAATTGCATCAGCATCGTACTCGTAGCGAGCGTTACAGAACTGGCAATCAACTTCGATGCGACCACCCTGTTCCTGCAGCAACGCGAGCAAATCGTCTTTACCCAGACTGACCAGCGCATTACTGGAGCGCTCTGCCGAGCAACTGCATTCAAAGCGCACAACCTGTGCGTCAAAAAGCCGCAGATCTTCCTGGTGAAACAGACGATGCAGCACAGTCGCATTGTCCAGCCCGATCAGCTCTTCCGCGGTGAGGGTGTCTGCCAGCACATTGAGGTGCTGCCAGGTAGCAGCGCGATCCTCGGGGTCGAGCTGGCGATCGGCCGGCAACGCCTGCAGCAGAAAGCCACGCGCTATGCGGCCATCGGCCTGCAGCCGGAAACGGGTGGGCAGTTGCTCGGAGTTGGCAAAGTAGCCGTCCAAAGCTGCCGCCAGCGAGCCGCCTTCAAGGGACACTATGCCCTGGTAGCGCTGCCCGTTGGCAGGATCAATGGTAATCGCCAGCACGCCATCGGGCATGAGCTCCGTCAGGTTGCCTTCTTGCAAGTCATCGGCGTAACGGGCGATGCCGCGAACCGCCTGGTCGCTGGAGCACTCAACCATCAGCGTAGAGAGCGGTCCCTCGGACTTTGCCTGCAGAATCAGCAAGCCGTCGAACTTGATCGTGGTGGACAGCAGCACCGCTGCTGCGAGCATTTCGCCCAACAGCGCCTTTACCGGCTCGGGATAGTCGTGTTTGGCAAGGATCTCGCGATAGCTCTGATCTGCCGATACCATTTCGCCGCGCACGTCGGCGTTCTCGAACAGAAAGCGCTGGGTAATGTCTTGCGACGCCATGCTGGACTCCTCGCAAAAGGCGGAATTATACCCAATCAATCATCACTAGGTGCATTACGTTCATCGCGAAAGCGATGAATTTGCCGGCGCTGCTTCTTATTTGGCCGATGCTCGCTGATCAAACCACCCGCACCCAGGGCTTTGCGCTGAGCGATAGCCGCTTCGCGGCGACTGATACTGTCATCCGTCTCGGCATATAACGCTTGCGCTTCCGGCGCGCCCCGGCGCTGCTCGCTAAGCACCAGCACATCCACGTCGCGCACATCGAAGCCCTGGCGAACCTGTAGCCGATCACCGACACGAATCTCCTTGCTCGGCTTGCAGCGCTCGCCCTGGCACTGCACTTTGCCGCCCTCGATAGCGGCCTTGGCTAGCCCTCGCGTCTTGAAGAAACGCGCGGCCCAGAGCCATTTATCCAAGCGTAACTTGCCATCCTGCTGCATAACGTCTGTACTCCCCTTTCGCCCTGCAGTTTAACAGGCTTGTCGAAAACCTTGCGTTAACGCATGATGCGCGCAATTGGCCCAAGGTCTGGAGAACAAAGTGTGAAAACCTTTGACCATTTAACCGTTATCGGTCTGCGTGAATGGGTGGGTTTGCCTGCTCTTGGCATTGATCAGATTCTGGCAAAAATCGACAGCGGCGCCAAAACCTCTTCCCTGCATGCCAGCGACATCGAGACATTTGAACGCGATGGTGAAACCTGGGTCCGCTTCAATGCGCACACGGGCAGCCGCAACAAGCAGCGAACCACAAAATGCGAAGCACAACTAATAGAACTCAAACGCGTTAAAAGTTCGAACGGCCATCTGCAGGAGCGACACACCATTCGCACGCAAATGGTCCTCGGCGATCGAAGCTGGCCTGTCGAGTTTACGCTGACCTGTCGCAAGTCCATGCGCTATCGCATGCTGATGGGCTGCACTGCCATGCTGGATGGCAACCTGGTCATAAACCCTGGGTTACGTTTCGTGCAAGACAAGCCACAAACCAAAGAATTTGCCTGAACTATCGGCACCCCAACACCGCACCAATGCTTTAAGGAAACACCATGAAAATTGCGGTTCTGTCACGCAACGCAAACCTCTATTCCACCCGTCGCCTGGTGGAGGCTGCGACCGAGCGCGGCCATGAGATACGAGTCATCGATACGCTGCGTGCCTATATGAATATCGCCAGCCACAAGCCGTCAATTCATTACAAAGGGCAAGAGCTCGAAGGCTTTGACGCCATCATTCCGCGTATCGGGGCCTCAATTACTTTTTACGGTGCGGCGGTACTTCGCCAATTCGAGATGATGGGCGTCTACCCCCTCAATGAATCAGTGGCCATCAGCCGCTCGCGCGACAAGCTAAGGTCCTTGCAGTTGCTGTCACGTCGCGGTGTTGGCCTGCCGGTAACCGGCTTCGCGCATTCGCCGGACGACATTCCCGACCTGATCAACATGGTCGGCGGCGCTCCTCTGGTGATCAAACTGCTGGAAGGCACCCAGGGTATAGGGGTCGTCATGTGCGAAACCGAAAAGGCGGCCGAGTCCGTCCTGGAAGCCTTTATGGGCTTAAAAGCCAACATCATGGTGCAGGAATACATCAAGGAAGCAGGCGGTGCCGATATCCGCTGCCTGGTCGTTGGCGATAAGGTGATCGCGGCGATGAAGCGCCAGGCCAAAGCCGGCGAGTTTCGCTCTAACCTGCATCGCGGCGGTAGCGCCAGCCTGATCAAGATCACGCCGGAAGAACGCATGACCGCAGTGCGGGCCGCCAAGGTGATGGGGCTGAATGTAGCCGGGGTCGACATCCTGCGCTCCAACCATGGTCCTGTGGTAATGGAAGTCAACTCCTCGCCCGGCCTCGAAGGCATCGAGTCGACCACCGGTAAGGACGTTGCAGGCCTGATCATCCAGCATATAGAAAAGAACTGGCGCCCAAACAAGACCAGCACCAAGGGCACCGGCTAAGTCGGCGCCAGCTCAAAGCTAGAAGCGGCAAGCGGCAAGCGGCAAGCGGCAAGCGGCAAGCGGCATCAGTGTAAACCGATCAACCGCAAGCATCGCAACCCGCTCCAAACACCTAAAATAAGCTGCCCACGCTTCTAGCTTCTAGCTTCTAGCTTCTAGCTTCTAGCTCTAAGCCTGCCCCAACACCCGACACCCGCAACCCACACCCATCAGCTTTTAGCTTTTAGCTTGCGGCTTGCAGCTTGGCTGCTTGCGACTTAGCGAAACTCAAAGCCCCGCGATCAAGGCCGCGTAGTCTTCAACAGCGTCAAACTCTTCAGTATCGCGCGCGCTGCCGCGACTATCTGGTTCGCGTACTGCCAATAGATGACCAATGCCGTAATCACGCGCGGCGCGCAGCACGTTGAGGCTATCGTCAATAAAGAGCGAGCGCTCGGGATCAAAGGGCATATCTGAACGCAGCGCCTGCCAGAAGCTTGGGGTTTCCTTTGGGTAACCGTAATCATGCGAGCTGATCATCCGTTGAAAATACGTCCGCAGCTCGATGCGCTCCATTTTGAGTGATAGCGAGTCGCGGTGTGCGTTAGTAATCAGCACCACCTGCTTGCCGCTGCGCTGCAATGCCTGCAAAAACAGGTCGGCTCCGGGGCGCAGGCTGATCAGGTGCGCAATCTCGCGCTTCAGTTCGATGATCGGCATACCCAGTTCACGCGTCCAGTAATCCAGGCAGTACCAGTCAAGCTGGCCCTGGATAGTGCGCATCATGGGATAAACCTCAGCTTTGGCCCACTCCAGCGACTGGTCATGATGACGCGCGTAACGGGCAGGCATGTGCTCAAGCCAGAAATGATTATCGAAGTGCAAATCCAGCAAAGTGCCGTCCATATCGAGCAGGACGGTATCAATATTGTTCCAATTAAGCATGGGCAGTTGGGCTTGGGCTAAAGGTGCGGCTATGATACCCAAGCACCAGGCCAATCACCACGGAGTCCGCATGCCGCAAAAGCCAGAAACCCTCGAAGCCAGCATTGTCGCCAAGAGTCGCCTATTTACCGTTGAACGCGTGCAGTTACGCTTTAGCAATGGCGTCGAACGCACTTACGAGCGCTTGGTCAACAAGGGCCAGGGCTATGGCGCTGTGATGGTTGTTGCCATGCAGGATGAACGCACTGCTGTGTTGATTGAGGAATACTGTGGTGGCATGGACAACTACCAATTGTCGCTACCCAAAGGATTGGTCGAGCCAGGAGAAGACGTCCTAGAAGCGGCCAACCGCGAGCTGATGGAAGAAGCAGGCTATGGCGCTGAGCAGCTAGAGCTGTTAACTAAACTCTCACTGTCGCCAGGGTATATGAGCCAGGAAATCAGCGTAGTATTGGCTCGCGGGCTCTACGCCAAGCGACTGCCCGGCGACGAGCCAGAGCCAATTCGCATCGACAGTGTCGACTTGTATCAGCTAAGTGAGCTAACCCAGCGCGACAACTTCACTGAAGGTCGCGCCCTGGCAGCGCTCTATCTGGTGCGTGATCTGCTGGAGCAGCGCGGCGAGCTGACGCGCTGAGCCTGTAACAAACCAGTCTCGAACTGGTCCAAGCAATACCTGCGGCGCCCTGAGCGCTGCTGCCCATTTCCGCAACGGGAGCCGACTATGTTCTTCCACAGCACACCCGAATACAAAGCACGTATGCCCAGCGCAGAACAGGCGCTGCCCGGCCGCTCTGAGCCTATGGAAACCAGCTCGGTACATACCGTGCTGGGTACACCGATCAAGCCGCCCTTCCCTGAGGGTATGCAACAACTGATTATCGGCATGGGCTGTTTCTGGGGCGCCGAGCGCCTGTTTTGGCGCGTGCCCGGCGTTTACAGCACAGCCGTCGGGTACATCGCAGGCATGACGCCCAACCCAACCTATGACGAGGTCTGTTCAGGTCGCACAGGGCATACTGAAGCCGTACTGGTGGTGTTTGATCCTGAGCAAGTCAGCCTGGAGCAATTACTCAAGATATTCTGGGAATCCCACGACCCGACGCAGGGCATGCAACAGGGCAATGACCGCGGTACCCAGTACCGATCAGGCATCTACGTCAGTGATATGGCTCAACGCGCCAAAGCCGAAGTAAGCAGACTGAACTTTGCCAACGCCCTGGACGAAGCCGGCAAGGGCGGCATCACCACCGAAATAATGGAGGCACCGACCTTCTACTACGCTGAGTCCTACCATCAGCAGTACCTCGATAAAAATCCGAACGGCTATTGCGGCCTAGGCGGCACCGGCGTTTGCATGCCGGGATAAATAAGCTGTTGCCCATGAACGCGGGTATAGCAGCAAAACCAACCGGGGCTTGGCCTGATGGACCAGTCCAGCCTACAAAAACGGTCACTGCGGCCTTATACCAGATAGCCAGATGAATCCGACTCAATTAAACATTCACCACTATGCCAGCGCCGCAGCCAGCCACGCGCACGCGGATCACAGCCAGCTAGTGTTTGGATTACATGGCAGCCTGGAACTGGAGATCGAAGGACGCGGAGCACTGGTTGATAGTGCTGCGGTTGTCATCATAGCGCCCGGTGACGATCATACCTTCCTCAGCCGAGACAACGGCCGCTGCCTGGTACTGGATATTCCCCCGCAGCAGGCACTCGCCGGACTGGAACTGACCGCTGGTACGCAAGAACGCCTGCTTGAAAGCACTCAGCTGCGCTCACTGACGCCCCAGCAGATGGGGCTGGTGGGTAGCCTCGCCAACACCATAAGCATACAACCGGGCCTTGCCGAGGCTGGTGCCAGCCTACTGCTGGCCAGCCTGCTGCATCACCCAGCAGAAACCAGCCGACTACCAATGGCTGCACTCGATGCCTACATAGATGCGCACCTGGCCTATCCGATCGAAATAAGTGACCTGGCCAAGCTGGCACACACGTCTAACTCGCGCCTGCGTCACTGGTTTGCTCTGGAGTTGGGCTGCAGCCCAGGTGAGTATGTGCGCCGCAGGCGGCTATGCTTTGCACGTCAGCAACTTGAGCAAAATCGAGACCCCATTGCCTTGATTGCCGAGCGCGCAGGCTACAGCAGTCAAAGCGCCTTCGCGCAGGCATTCAAGCAGCGCTGGGGCGTATCGCCGCGTGACGCCAGACGGCAGGCAAAACACGACAATATCCGCGCAACAAACAACACTTAACACAGCTGCTGATCGTTACACTGGGTGCCCACGCCAACGCACCCAGCAGAGTTGAAATGTCAGTGTTAACCCACCAACGCGCCCTGATCTACATGCATATCGCCGCATTGCTGTTCGGCCTTACCGGTATTTTCGGCAAGCTGGCCAGTGCGGCACCCGACGTTATTGTATTGGGCCGTGCGCTGTTCGCCGTGTTGGCTCTACTGGTATTCGCGCGCTTCTATCGCCGTTCGCTCATCAAGGGGCTCAACAGCCAACGATTGATTCAATTGGGCGTCTGCGGCCTGCTCTTGGGCGCGCACTGGATCACCTTCTTCCATGCCATCGACCTGTCAGGCGTAGGTATCGCTACCCTGGGCTTTGCCAGCTTTCCCGCGTTTGTAGTGTTACTGGAGTGGGTACTCTGGCAGGAAAAACCCAGCCGCCTGGACCTGCTCAAGGTGGGACTGGTCTGTATCGGTTTGATGCTGGTACCGCCCAGTTTCGACTTACAGCAGAGCGGTGCCGAGGGGTTGATCTGGGCGCTGGCATCCGGCTTTTGCTTTGCCGCGGTATCGGTTGGCAATCGACTCACCAGTGGCAAGCTCAACCCGATACAAATCGCCTGCTGGCAGAATGTGGTGATTGCCCTTTGCCTACTCCCCATTAGTAGCAAAGCCATGCTGCAGATGCCCGCGCTTGACTGGCTGTGGATTGCCCTGCTGGGCATGCTCTGCACCGGTGTCGCGCACGGCCTTTTCGTTACCAGTCTAACCGTACTCAAGGCGCGGGTAGCGTCACTGTTCTTTGCGCTCGAACCCGTATACGGCATTCTGTTTGCGTGGTACCTGTTCGGCGAAGAGCCCAGCCTGCGCATGCTATTGGGCGGCATTCTTATCGTCAGCGCGCTGATGCTGGTGCAGCGCGCACCCAAGCCTGCCTAGTGTATTGTCAGCCTGGGGTCTCGATCAGCTTGACCCAGTGCGGCAGCACCTTGAGCCGCGCTGCAGTCAACTTGAGACACACCAGCAAGGGCACTGCGATCAGTACACCTACAACGCCCCACACCCAGCCCCAACCAATAAGCCACAGCATGAGGATGAGCGGATTCAGGCGCATATGCCGACCAAGCACCATAGGCGTAACAAATTGCGCTTCGAGCAAATTGATGGCAAAAAAGATGACCACTGGCAGCAGCGCCATCAGAGCCGGCCCGTATTGCACCACACCAGCCAAACAGAGCACCGCCATCGCAATGATAGGGCCGATATAGGGCGCAAAGTTTAATAGCGCGACCATGACGCCCCATAGCAAGGCATCCTCAACGCCGGCCGCCCAAAGTGCAAGCCCGGTTATCACGCCTAGCGCCGTGTTGATGACGCTCACTGTCAGAATGTAGCGCGACAGCTCATGCTGAACGTCTGCCAATAGCTCATTTGCCGCTTCCTGATCCCGAATCTGTGGAAAGACGGTAATGAAATTGCTGTAAAGCAATGGCCCAAACACCAGCATAAAAATGACCAGGATAATAAAGGTCACGAACTGGGCCAGTACTACAGGTGTAGCACCCAATAACTGCACCATCAGCTCGACCCCACCCTGCATTACGCGATCGGAAACCGCGCTATCGGAGGACCGCTCTGGAGCCGGCGCGGGTACGCGTGCAGTCGGTTGTTCGTCCTGCTCATCGTTACGAAACCAACCGAACAACCTGAAGCTTTCTTTCTCCTGCACTTCGATTGCCTGCGGACGATGAGCCTCTACTTTGGATGGCGACAGTTTCTCGCTGAACTCATCCAGCTCGTCCGTTAACTGCGCAGACAACTCTGGTATCCGCGTCGCCCATTTCTCCGCGGGCTCAGCCAGTTGCACGCCCAGCAGGGTAAAGGGTACGCCAATCAACGCCAGCAGGAGCAACGCCGAGAGCACACGAGGAACGTGAAATCGTTTAAACACGCCAACCAACGGGCTCAACAGCAACGCGAATAACGCTGCCACCACCACCGGCAGGAACAAGGTTTTGGCAAAATACATGGTGTACATAACAGCCAGCGCCAGCAGCCAATAGAGCGCCATCTGGATGGGCGGCACTTTCTTGCGTGGCCCGGTTATTTCTTCAATTTCATTTTGCGGAGCATCCTGCTCCAGTCCGCTCATTCGCCGGCCCCAAAGTTACGCCCAAGATTGAACGCGTTTTGCGCCAGCGGGAATAAGCGAACACCCGTCATGCCCAGAGTGTAGGTACTGCCGATGCCCAGCCGATTAGCGAGCACACCAGCCAGAGCACCGCTACCCAGCAGCCAGGCAGGATTGATGCATCCCAGCGTGTGCTGCGCGTGTTGCGATACCAGGCTAATGACTTCAGCGCGCAGACCGAGCTGTCGGTCGAGGCTATCAATTTTCTCAATCAGTTGTCGGCGGCTCACCTTGCACTCCTTGCAACAAACGTTTCGCGTGCGCTTGGGTTCGACGGAAGCCAAGCTGCCGACGATAGCGCGTTGCCATGAATGAGAGAGCTCCGGCCAACAGCAGCTGTAATAGCGTAAAGGTGACCAGACCCCAGGTTACGGAAGCAGAGGCGTCGTAAACCAGCCACGCCGCCAATACGCCCAGTGATACCCAGGAAAGCAGTAGCACCGGAAGTAAGGCAATACTTACCAACAAAAGACGCCGGGCATCGCCCAGCGTCAATTGCAGTTCCAGCTTGAACAAGTTTGCAAGCTCACCGCCAGCCGCCATCGAGTGCTTGAACATCGCTGTCAGCTGCTGCAGGAGTTCCTGCAACGATGCGTCCTGCATATGATCCTGGCTGGCAGTTTTATCCTGCGCTTCTTGCTGCTCTTCAGCGGCTGGTTCTGCGCTCATTTGCGCGACATTACCTGTGAGATAACAAAGCCTGCAACAAAGGCGATGCCCAAGGTAGCCAGCGGCTTCTCACGCATGTAAGAGGTTGCCTGGCTGCCGAGCATTTCGGCTTTCTCACGACCTTTCAGCATTTGCTCTACAGCATCATGCTTCAGATCTACGCCAGCGGATTCAGCGGCCGATTTAAAGTGGCTCTTTGCTTCCAACAGCTTCTCATAAGCCTCGGCTACAGCCTCCTTGCTTGCCGCGAGTTCCTTTTCCTTGCTGGTGGTAGTCGCTGCGGTATTTGAAGTCGCCATGGTCGTTCTCCTTGTTAGTACAAACTGGAATTGGATAACCCTGTTAAGACCATCCGCTGACATCCAGACTCAGCCTGATACAACAGTTCAGCATGCACCATAGACCGACCCGAAGCCAGTCATGCACACACCTTATCAGCTACCATTCGCAGCGGCGAAATCCGCGCTTTGGCCTTTACCCGCCACTGATAAAAAATCAACCTGAGGCTAGATGTACATGCACGGGTGACAAGCTGTGCCAGACTATCTGACGAACAACTTGATCACCGCACAGAGAATATGACCGGATACCGGCAGACGAGTTCAGCTTTTAACTTGGCGGCCGGGTTCGACACAGCCAAAGAAACACAGGACACAAGTATGAAAACCGCTACTGAGTTTGACATCATCGTTTACGGAGCCACCGGCTATACCGGGCGACTGGTCGCAGAATATCTGAGCCAGGAATACGCCAATGATGGCCAGTTACGCTGGGCCATGGCCGGTCGCAGCCAAGCCAAACTCGAAGCCGTGCGTGATGAGATTGGCGCACCGGCGAATACGCCGCTGGTAGTAGCGGACACCGAAGATGCCGCCAGCCTGAAAGCAATGGCAGAGCGTACCAAGGTAATTCTCACTACCGTCGGCCCGTATCAGCTATACGGCTCCGAACTGGTTGCCGTTTGCGCCGCTACCGGGACTGATTATGTTGACCTCTGCGGTGAGCCGGCGTGGATGCGCCAGATGATCGATGCGCATGGCGAAGCAGCCAAGCAGAGCGGCGCACGCATCGTCTTTTCCTGCGGCTTCGACTCCATCCCCTTCGATCTGGGTGTCTACTTCCTGCAACAGGCCGCAAAGAAACAACTGGGTAAGGCCCTCCCTCGCGTCAAGGGACGCGTCCGCAAGATGAAGGGCACTTTTTCTGGCGGCACTGCAGCCAGTCTGAAAGCCACCCTGATCGCCGCCAAGCAGAATCCGGAAATATACCAACTGCTCGGTAATCACTTTGCCTTGACACCTGGCTTCACCGGTCCAGCGCAACCACCAGCGGCCAAGCCCGAATTTGACGAGTCGCTGGGCAGTTGGGCTGCGCCTTTCATCATGGCCGCGATCAATACCCGCAATGTGCACCGCTCCAACGCCCTGCTAGGCCACGCCTATGGCGAAGACTTTGTGTATGACGAAATGCTGCTGACCGGCCCAGGCGAGCAAGGTGAGCAAATCGCCAATGCCGTCGCTGGCGACAAGTCCCTATCCGGCGATTCCGCGCCCAAGCCCGGTGAAGGCCCAAGCAAGGAAGAGCGTGAGAACGGTTTTTACGATGTACTGTTCATCGGCGAAGACGGTGCGGGTAAAACCTTGCTGGCCAGCGTTTCCGGTAAGCGCGACCCAGGTTATGGCTCTACCTCACGCATGATTGCAGAAAGTGCCATCTGCCTGGTACGCGATGCAACCGATACCGCCGGCGGTATCTGGACGACCGCACCGGCAATGGGCGACAAGTTGATCAAGCGCCTGCAGGAGCACGCTGGCCTGACCTTCAAACTGGAATCCTGATCCAGCCGAGCGGAGGATTCCTTCAGGGAGCCCTCCGCTCACACCTCAAGGCTCGCCAGCCAACCAATCCAGCCGATAACTCCCCTCCCCCGACTGCGCTAACGTCCGCGCCAGCCAAGGCAGCACCTGCTCAAGCTCCTCCCATATCGGCCAGGGCGGATTGACCAGAATAAGTCCTGACCCATTCAACCCCATCTGGTTATCGGCCGGTCGAATATTCAACTCAACTCGCAACGCCTTGGGCAAACCGGCATCAGCGATTTGCTGGTAGAAGTCGCGCAACAGTCGTTGATCCTTGATGGGATACCAAAGCGCGATAATCGTTTGTCGCATCCGTTGAATAGCAATTTGCAGAGCACTGATGCACCGCTGCAATTCATCAGGCTGCTCGAACGGCGGATCAAGTAGCCAGAGCGCGCGTTTCTCGGCCACCGGCAGAAATGCCTTGGGCAACTGATAGCCATCACGCTGATGCACGGCCACCTGCTCCTGATCCGCAAAATACTGTTTGAGCGTCTCCGCATCCACCGGATGCAGTTCGCTAAGAATCATCCGGTCTTGCGGGCGCAGCAGGTCGGCAATTAACTGGGGAGAACCGGGGTAGTAACGCAGCTCATCAGCAGTGTTATGACCTGCTACGGCAGCACGAAAATCATTCAGCCACAGGGGCAAGTCATCACGCTGCCAAAGCCGCCCGATGCCATCCTGATACTCGCCCGTCTTACCGGCGGTTTCACCCTGTAAGTCATAAAAGGCGGTACCCGCGTGACTATCCAGGTAGCACAGCGGCGTGTCCTTGCGCTGCATAAGCTCGAGCAGTCGGCGCAGGAGCGCGTGCTTGAGGACATCGGCGTGGTTACCGGCGTGGTAGCTGTGACGGTAGTTCATGGGTATTCCCGCGTAAGAGCATAATGTAAAGCGCGCATTCTAACAGGCTGACCGCCTTTTTTGCCCAGCGACTCTCTGCACCGAGCTGCCGAGGCCGAGCTGATGACGAGAGTGTTTTTATCGCTGCAACTAGCCTATGGCTGGGCTGGATTCACCAACCATAAATAAAAAAAGTATCAAGGTGGCTAAAATAGGCTTTAACATCTCTCGTACAACATCAATAACGCTGTCACCGCCAGCCCCTACCTGAGTCAATCTCTCCGTGAAACAACCCCTTAAGCTTGTAAGCCTGGTGTTACTGCTGTCTTTTTCCCTGCCTAGCTACGCGTTGCAGATTTTCGTTAAAACACTGACCGACAAGATCATCTCGCTGGAAGTAGAGGCGAACGACACTATCGAAAACGTCAAAGCCAAGATCCAGGACAAGGAGGGAATCGACCCGGCTGATCAGAACCTGGTCTTTGCGGGCAAGCTGCTGGAGGACGGTAAGACGCTGGCCGACTACAACATCCAGAAAGAGGTGACGCTATTTTTGCGCCGAGCAACGCTGCTTACCCCAACGACGCTGCAAAGTCTGACCGAGCAAACGCGATTATTGCAGGCAGCAGTCACCCGAGCGGGACTGGTACTGCACGGCAGCCATGGCAACCCACTGGATATGCGTGCCGAGCCTGGCAGCGACTCCTGCCTATGGGCGTCAGGCGATTGGGCTGCGGACAACCATGAGCAGCGGGACGGCTCGATCAAACTCGCAGAAATCGGCGGTTGCTGGGTTATCGACGATAACCGCACGCAAGTCGGTTTGGGGCTGGGCAAGTCCTGGAGCGATCAGAGTACCGTCTTCAATGGATCACAGGAACAGACGGGACAATACGCGGTGCTGGAACTGATTACGCCCGCACCCGCCCTTGGCGCCAATGCATGGGGCACAGTAACCGCTTATTACAGCGACGCTGACCTCAAGATCAAGCGCGGTTATCTGACCGCTGACGAACGCGACCGCTCGCTGGGTAAAACCGATGCTGCAACTTGGGCGCTGCGCGTGCGCACCGACTGGGAGCGCGCAGGCGTAATAGCGGGCGCAGCGATCTCCCCTTTTGTTGACCTGTCGCATATCAAGAGCGAGATGGACGGCTACACGGAGCACTCAGGCGCCGCACCCGCCGCCTTTGATGATAGCGACCTTTCTACCTCGGAAGGCCGTGTTGGGGTCAATGCGCTCAAGCCGATCAGCACGGTCTTCAGTCTGACGTCAGGACTGGAAGCAGTGCACCGATTCAACCAATCGAGCTCGACTATAACCGGCGCATTGAACGGCAGCGAGCAATTCAGCGTCAAGGCTAATAGCGAAAAACGCAGCTGGCTGAAGGCATCCGTGGGCGGTATCTGGACCTTGTCACCGCTCAAATTTATTGTCAGCGCCAGCGCCACCAGCGAAGGGCAGGAACCGGATGCCTGGCTGGCGGCGCATGTTGTAGGCTCATTTTAACGGTCTGCCAACGAGAGTCAGCGGCGCTCAGCTCTGCTGACTCTGAGGCGTAACCCGTAACACTTCCTCGATGGTCGTCAAGCCGGACGCTACTTTCTGCGCCCCCGACAACCGCAGACTGTGCATACCTTCTTTATAAGCCTGACGACGCAAAGCGCCCAGATCGGTATCAGCGTGAATCAATGATTTGATGCCCTCACTAATGGGCATCAGTTCATATACGCCCGCGCGTCCACGGTAGCCTGTCTCCCGGCACTCCACACAGCCTACAGGCTGCTGGGCCTGGGTCGGGACGGGGGCATTCCAGGGCTTGGTGAGATCGACCCAGCCCTCTTCGTCCACCGTGATGGGAGCCTTGCAGTGCGGGCAAAGTGTGCGCACCAAGCGCTGCGCCATCACTCCCAGCACCGTCGCCTTGATCAGATAGGCAGGCACACCCAGCTCAATCAAACGGCTTACCGCGCTGGGCGCATCGTTGGTGTGCAGGGTAGACAGCACCAGGTGCCCGGTCAGTGCTGCCTGAATTGCCATCTCGGCGGTTTCCAGGTCGCGAATCTCACCGATCATGATGATGTCCGGGTCCTGGCGCATCAGCGCCCGCACTGCGTTGGCAAAGTTCAGATCAATATTGTGCTGTACCTGCATCTGGTTGAAGCTGTCCTCAACCATTTCAATCGGGTCTTCCACGGTACAGACGTTGACTTCGGGTGTGGCCAACTGTTTGAGGGTGGTATAGAGCGTTGTCGTCTTGCCCGAGCCGGTGGGACCGGTCACCAACACAATACCGTTGGGCTGCGACACCATACTCTGCCAACGACGTTGATCTTCGCTGGAAAACCCCAACTGATCAAAGGTGCGCAGCAAAACGTCCGGGTCGAAGATACGCATCACCATCTTCTCGCCAAAGGCGGTAGGCAAGGTTGATAGGCGTAGCTCAATCTCGTTGCCCTTAGGCGACTTGGTCTTGATACGGCCGTCTTGCGGCTTACGCTTCTCGGCCACATTCATTCGGCCCAGAGTTTTCAGGCGACTAACCACAGCAACCGTCACTTGAATAGGGAACTGATACACCGTGTGCAGCACACCATCAATGCGCAGACGAACACTGCCAGTATCTCGGCGCGGCTCGACATGAATATCACTGGCGCGCTGCTCGAACGCATACTGAAATAGCCAGTCGACAATATTCACCACGTGGGCATCATTGGCGTCCGGCTCCTGACTCATGCTGCCCAGATTCAGCAGCTGTTCAAAGTTACCGATGCCGCTTATTTTCTGATCGCCCGCATTAGCGCCGGTGACCGAACGAGCCAGCCGATAAAACTCTACCGTATAGCGTTGCAGATCCGCAGGATTGGCCACCACGCGCTTGATGTCGCGGCGCAGCACATGACGCAGATTGTCCTCCCAGGCGCTGACAAAAGGCTGCGCACTGGCAATAACGGCTTCTTTCTCGTTTACATCCACCGCAAGAATCTTGTGCCGCTGGGCGAACGCAAACGACATCAGCGGCGTTACCGCCGATACATTGATCTTGAGCGGGTCAATGCGAAAGAAAGGCTGATCGGTTTCAACCGCCAACCAGCGACTCAGCGTATCCAGATCCAGCTTCTTACCGGGGCGCGTAAGATCAGCCACCTCTTGCGCCGCGATAAACTGCAGCGGATGTAGCTTGGCGGTATCACCGGAACCTGAGCGCCTGAGCGTCACCAGGTGGTCAACCGTTTCAGGGTCGATCTTCCCTTGCGCCGCCAATACGTTGAGGAAATCACCCAAATCCAATGGGCGATCACTACCAGGTATCGCCAGATCCGCCAAACGCTTCATACCGCCTCTCCCTTGTTACTGGGCTGTCCCTGCCCCGTCCGACCTAGCGGCCAGTCCTGTTATGACTTTTACTGATTCAGCTCACGCCAGGCATTCAACTTGCGGACCCGCTGTCCCTGCTTGCGCAGCGCTGCCAGCAATAGCTCGCGTTGCTCATCATCTATCTGCGGATATTGCTCCAACAAGGCCTGCAGCTTGTTCAACTCGCCAAACAAACGGTCCGGTTCGGAGACATCGAGAAAGGAGCGGAAGTTGCCCAGCATCAGCTGCAAGCGACCTAGTCGTGGCAGTTGATCCAGCCACTCATGGACCTGATGGTCGGTATCATTATGATGCGGCACCCGCAGCTCTTGAATCTCCTTGCCGACCGCGCCAAGCATCCAGCGAGACAGCGGCAGCGCGGCAATACGGTCACCGCGTGGTGGCCGCTTGGTCTGCCAGCGTTTATCCAGCAGCCAGAGCGCCAGCTCGACAAACAACTGCCCCCAGGCAGGGTCTGCCAACTGCTTGTCAAACACTTCGCTGGCTTGCTTGCGCGCAGCTTCACCTTCAACATCGTCAGCCCAGCCCGCGAGCACCAGCGGCTGAAACCTCTCGAGAAGTTGGTCCAGCGGCACAATGAAAGGCTGTGCAGATGAGCGTGGCAAGGCGAGATCGAACACGCCGAAACAGGCACGCAAGGCAGCCAGGTTGGTCGTCATCTCGCGGAACAACTTCCACTGACGGGCAAAGCGGTATTGCTCGGCCAGCCGCTGCACGCGTCCCAATAGTTGAGTAATCAAGCCTTCAATCACAGCATCGACGCTCGAGTCGGGCTGCCATTTTGGCGCGTCCAGGCGCAGCGCGTAACTGCTCTGGTCAAACAGCCGATAGCCACGCTCAGCCTTGCTGATATCGCATGGCATCAGCACCTGATCGCGACACAGCTCCAGTGCCAGTTCCAGCAGCGCCTGCGGCGAACCGGAGCGCACCTCGAGCTCAAGCTCACTTATCGGCTCTACGCTGTCGCCAGCGGAAACCTCACCCTGATCCAGCGCCGCCTCGATTTCCACCTGTTCGCCATCACGCTCCCAGCGCAGCAGTGCGCGGGTACGCTGAAAGTCTGTGGTGAAAACCGGCTGTAACGCAGATTTGTCGAGCTCTGCCAGCGAGGCCGGCCAGCAACTGTCATCCAGCAGCGTAAAGTCCAGCTCCAGCTTTTGCAGGTTCCAGTCCCACTCGTTGCGCTCGGACAATCCCGCTACGCTCTGGCCGCGGCTTTTCAGCGTCTGGATGATGGCATCACCGTCACGCCGCAGGCGCAGCGCCACCTTGGCCGCAGCCAGATCCCGGTTCTCGGTATCGTAATACTGGTTATAGAGCGTGCCGGTTTGCCAGTCATCAACCAGACGACTTTTTACCAGCGGGTGTTCACGTAAAGCGGTCAGTACGTCGGCACTGGCGCGCAATTTGATTTCGGTTTCTTTACCCATCGGATTTCTCTGCCATACCACTGCTTCAGGAGCAAGCGGTAAAAATGTGTTCTTTTCATGTCAATCAGATGACGATCAGGCATGCAGGACCTATACTTTGCGGCCTAAACTCCCGCTGGAGGCGCTATGCCTAACAACCCATTTCTCAGCCTGTTCGGTCGCTCCCCCATAAAGCCGATGCAGCAGCACATTGCCAAGGCACATGAGTGTGCAGCGCAGCTACTGCCGTTTATTGAGGCAGTCATTGCCAACGACTGGACCGAAGCCGAGCGCATACAGCAACACATCGCTCAGCTCGAACGGGACGCCGACAAACTCAAAAAGGATGTCCGCGTCAATCTGCCCAAAAGCCTGTTCCTGCCGGTGCCTCGTTCGGACCTGCTGGAACTGCTCAGTGTACAGGACAAAGTCGCCAACCGCGCCAAGGATATCGCCGGCCTGATGCTGGGTCGCAAGATGATGATTCCGGTCCCGCTAAGCGGTTCATTCAAAGCCTTCGTTCAACGCTCTATCGATGCTGCAGCTCAGGCATTAACGGCCATGAACGAACTTGACGAACTGCTGGAAACCGGATTTTCAGGCCGTGAAGTTACGCTGGTAGAACGTATGATCGAGGAACTCGACAGCATCGAGCACGACACCGACAACATGCAGATCAAGCTGCGCTCGGAGCTGTACAAACTGGAAAAGGACCTGTCACCAGTAGACGTGATGTTTTTGTATCAGATCATCGAATGGATTGGTGATGTCGCCGACCGTGCTCAGCGCGTAGGCAACCGCCTGGAATTGCTGATGGCCCGCTAAGGGCCGGCTGAACCATGCACCCAATAGAGTATTAAGAATATGACGCTGATTGCAGAGTACGGCACTGTCCTGCTCATTCTGGCCTGCCTCTTCGGCTTTTTTATGGCCTGGGGGGTAGGCGCTAACGACGTGGCTAACGCCATGGGCACTTCGGTTGGTTCCCGCGCGCTAACCATCAAACAGGCGATTGTGATCGCCATGGTATTCGAGTTTCTTGGCGCTTATCTGGCCGGCGGCTCGGTTACCCAAACTATTCGCAGCGGCATCCTTGATGCTGACCTGATCAGCCCGGACCAGATGATCTTCGGCATGCTGGCCGCTCTGCTCGCAGCCGGAACCTGGCTGCTGATCGCATCCATCAAGGGCTGGCCAGTTTCCACCACCCACTCCATCATTGGTGCCGTTATCGGTTTTGGTGCAGTCGGTGTATCCATGGACGCAGTCCATTGGGGCGGCGTAATCCCCATTGTGTCCAGCTGGGTAATTTCTCCCCTGCTGTCCGGGACAGTTGCATTCCTTATCTTCATGAGCGTTCACAAGCTGATCCTGGACACTGAAGACCCCTTCACCAACGCCAAGCGTTACGTCCCTTACTACATGTTTGCGGTCGGTTTTATCGTCACTATTGTCACCCTGACCAAAGGCCTCAAGCACGTTGGCCTGCATCTGAGTGGCTGGCAAAGTCTGGGCCTGGCACTACTGTTTGGTGCCATCATCTGCGCCATCGGCATCATGCTGCTCAGACGCATCAAGCCTGACCCTGTCGCGGACAAGAGCTTTCACTTCGCCAGCGTGGAAAAGGTCTTTGCCATCCTGATGATCTTTACCGCCTGCGCCATGGCCTTTGCCCACGGCTCCAATGACGTCGCCAATGCAGTAGGTCCGCTGGCCGCTATCGTTGGCGTGCTTAGCTCAGGCGGCGATATCGTGGATAAATCAGTCGTGCCTGGCTGGGTATTGCTGCTCGGCGGCGTCGGCATAGTAGTCGGCCTGGCCACCTACGGTTATCGTGTGATTGCGACCATCGGCCAGCACATCACCGAGCTGACCCCCAGCCGCGGCTTCGCTGCCGAACTGGCGACGGCTACCACTGTAGTAGGTGCCTCCAGCATTGGCCTGCCGATCTCCACCACTCACACCCTGGTGGGCGCGGTACTTGGCGTAGGTATGGCGCGCGGCATCGGTGCGTTGAACCTGCGCGTGATCGGTACCATCTTCAGCTCCTGGGTAGTCACCCTGCCTGCTGGCGCCGTACTTTCCATCATCTACTTCTTTACCCTTTCCGCCATTTTCAGCTGACGAACGGCTATGGGCGGCGTAAGCTGAACACCACTGTTCGCATACGCCGCCCGGAGTTTCCATGGCTTTGCCCTCGCTGAAAGCGCAATTCGACGCCCTGCTCAAACTACCTTCTATCAGCTGCACCCAGGACGATATGGATCAATCCAATCTGCCCGTGGTGCATTTACTGGCCAGTTGGCTCGGCGACCTGGGCTTTGCCTGCGAAATCCAACCAATTCCGGGGGAAGCTGGCAAGGCTAACCTGATTGCCACCCTCGGCAGTGGTCCCGGCGGCCTGGTAATGGCTGGTCATACCGATACCGTGCCCTGCAACCCGGAACGCTGGCAGCACGACCCGTTCAAGCTGACCGAGCAGGATGGCCGCTGGTACGGGCTGGGCAGCTGTGACATGAAGGGCTTTTTTCCGCTGATTATTGAAGCGGTACGTAGCTATGTGGATCAGCCTTTCAAGCAGCCACTGATCGTACTCGCGACCGCCGACGAGGAGAGCTCCATGAGCGGCGCCCGCGCGCTGGTCGCCAGCGGCCTGCCAAAAGCTCGGCACGCGGTGATTGGCGAGCCTACCGGTCTCAAGCCAATCCGTGTACACAAGGGCATCATGATGGAGCGGATCGACATTACCGGTCAGGCTGGCCACTCCTCGGACCCGGCGCTGGGCAACAATGCAATGGAAGCCATGCACAACGTCATCAGCGAACTGATGACGCTGCGCAGTGGCTGGCAGAAGCGCTGGAACAACCCGCTGTTCGGCGTACCGACGCCTACATTGAATCTTGGCTGCATTCATGGTGGCGACAACCCCAACCGCATTTGCGCCAAATGCGCCCTGGAGTTTGATATCCGCCCGTTGCCGGGTATGGACCCGGATGCCCTGCGCGCCGACATCCAGGCCCGGCTGGACCTGATTGCCGCCGAGCGTCAGGTCGAGATTGTCTACTCACCGCTGTTTCCGGGCGTGCCGCCCATGGACACCGCCGCCGACGCGCCACTGGTCAAAGCATGCGAAGCGCTTACCGGACACAGTGCCGGCAGCGTGGCCTTTGCCACCGAGGGGCCGTACCTAAATCAAATTGGCATGCAGACACTGATTCTCGGCCCAGGCGATATTGATCAGGCGCATCAACCAGACGAGTTTCTGGCTATGGACCGCCTCAATCCGACCGTGGATATTCTGCGCCAGTTGATCAAACAATTTTGCCTGCAGTAGCCGGACCGGCGACAGAGGACTTGAAGCTGGCAGCGTAAAACCCTTTTAATAGATCTTTTGCATGGAAATGCCGCGAATGCACGATTACGTCAATTGGTTCCGCCACTCGACGCCCTACATCAACTTGCACCGGGACTGCACTTTCGTGCTCATGCTGCCCGGCGAAGGCCTGGCGCACCCCAACTTCAGCAATATCGTCCACGACATCATGCTGCTCAACAGCCTGGACGTGCGACTCGTGCTGGTACATGGTTCGCGCCCACAGATTGAAGAACGCTTGAGCGCTCGCGGCATCACTTCGCGCTATCACAATGACCTGCGCATCACCGACATAGATACCCTGACCTGTGTAACCGAAGCGGTTGGAGCGCTGCGCATCGCAATCGAGGCACAACTGTGCACGCAGCAACAGGGCGCGCATCTGCGAGTGACCGGCGGCAACATGGTGACCGCCAAGCCGATTGGCGTGGTCGATGGCGTCGACTTTCATCACACCGGCGAAGTACGCCGCATAGATCGCAAAGCCATCAGCCGCCACCTGGATGAGCACGACATAGTGCTGCTCTCCAGCCTCGGCTACTCGCCCACTGGCGAGGTGTTCAACCTGGCCTGTGAAGATGTCGCCACCAGCGTGGCCGCCGCGCTGGGCGCCGACAAGCTGATTCTGTTTGGCGAAGACGCTGGCATCAAGGACGAAAACGGGCTACTACTGCGCGAGCTGAAGCCGACCCGCGCAGCACCACTGCTCAATAGTCTGGGCAATTCGCTACCGGGCAACCTGCTGCGCGCAGCCTGTAAGGCATGCAACGCCGGCGTACGGCGCTCGCATATTGTCAGCTTTGCCGAAGATGGCGCGATGCTGAATGAGCTATTCACCCGCGACGGCAGCGGTACGCTGGTGGCGCAGGAAGCCTTTGAGCAGATCCGCTCGGCCACCATTGAAGATGTTGGCGGCCTGATCGACCTGCTGCGCCCACTGGAAGACGCCGGTATTTTGGTACGCCGCTCGCGCGAAGTACTGGAAACCGAAATCAGCCAGTTTGCTCTGGTTGAACGTGATGGCACCATCATCGGCTGCGCGGCGCTTTATCCACTGGAAGGATCAACGTCAGCCGAGTTGGCCTGCGTAGCCATTGACCCCAACTATCGTCAGGGTGGCCGTGGCGACCAGTTACTGCAGCACATTGAATCGCAGGCCCGCAGCCTGAAGATCGACACCCTGTTCGTGCTCACCACGCGCACTGCGCACTGGTTCCGCGAGCGGGGCTTTGTGCCCAGCAGCGTGGAGCGTTTGCCCGCCAAAAGAGCAGAGCTGTACAACTACCAACGCAACTCCAAGGTGTTTGAGAAAGCACTTTAGCGCAGCCAGCACAAGACAAAACCCCAGGCCACCCAGGCAGGGAGACAACACACTGACGCCGCACGGCTGCAAGCCGAGCGGCGAATTGGTATGCTTGCCCGATTGCAACACATCACGAGAGTACCCTCATGCCAGATTATCGCTCAAAAACCTCCACCTTCGGTCGCAACATGGCCGGCGCTCGCGCCCTGTGGCGCGCCACCGGCATGAAGGACGAAGACTTCAAGAAGCCCATCATCGCCGTTGCGAACTCATTCACCCAGTTCGTTCCGGGGCACGTACACCTGAAAGACATGGGCCAACTCGTCGCCCGTGAAATCGAAAAGGCCGGCGGCGTAGCCAAGGAATTCAACACCATCGCAGTCGATGACGGCATCGCCATGGGTCACGATGGCATGCTGTACTCACTACCCAGCCGCGAGATCATCGCTGATTCGGTCGAGTACATGGTCAACGCCCACTGCGCTGATGCCATCGTCTGCATCTCCAACTGCGACAAGATCACCCCCGGCATGCTGATGGCCGCACTGCGTCTCAACGTACCTGTGGTTTTTGTCTCTGGCGGCCCGATGGAAGCCGGTAAGACCAAGCTGGCCAGCCATGGCCTGGATCTGGTCGATGCCATGGTAATCGCCGCCGACGAGAGCAGTTCAGACGAAAAAGTCGCCGAGTATGAACGTTCCGCCTGCCCAACCTGCGGCTCCTGCTCAGGCATGTTTACCGCCAACTCGATGAACTGTCTAACCGAAGCGCTGGGCCTGGCACTGCCGGGCAACGGTTCGCTTCTGGCCACCCACAGCGACCGTGAAGAGCTATTCCTGCGCGCGGGACGTACGATTGTTGATCTGTGCAAAACCTATTATGCCGACGGCGACGATAGCGTCCTGCCCCGCAGCATTGCCAACTTCAAGGCATTCGAAAATGCCATGACGCTGGACATCGCCATGGGCGGCTCAACCAATACCATTTTGCATTTGCTCGCTGCCGCTCAGGAAGGCGAGATCGAATTTGATCTGCGCGATATCGACCGCCTGTCACGCTCCGTCCCGCAGCTGTGCAAGGTCGCGCCAAATATTCAGAAGTACCACATGGAAGACGTGCACCGCGCCGGCGGCATCTTCAGCATCCTCGGCTCATTGGCGCGCGGCGGTTTGCTACACACCGACCTGCCCACCGTACACAGCCCGAGCATGGCGCAGGCGATCGCCGAATGGGATATCACCCAGACTGACGATGAAGCCGTTCATACCTTCTTCAAGGCAGGTCCGGCAGGCATCCCCACCCAGACCGCGTTCAGCCAATCCACACGCTGGGATACGCTGGACGACGATCGCGAAAACGGCTGCATCCGCAGCGTCGAGCACGCCTACTCCGCCGAGGGCGGCCTGGCGGTGCTTTATGGCAACATCGCAATGGACGGCTGCGTCGTGAAAACCGCTGGGGTAGACGAGTCTATCCACGTATTTGAAGGTCGCGCAAAAATCTTCGAGAGCCAGGACACCGCGGTCAAAGGCATTCTCGCCGATGAAGTCAAAGCCGGCGATATTGTCATCATTCGCTATGAAGGCCCCAAGGGCGGCCCAGGCATGCAGGAAATGCTTTACCCAACCAGCTACTTGAAATCCAAGGGACTGGGTAAGGACTGCGCGCTACTGACCGACGGCCGCTTTTCTGGCGGCACGTCAGGGCTGTCTATCGGCCACGCTTCACCCGAGGCAGCGGCTGGCGGCGCCATTGGCCTGGTGCGCGACGGCGACAAAATACTGATCGATATCCCCAATCGCAGCATCAACCTGCTGGTCAGCGATGAAGAGCTCTCCCATCGCCGTATTGAGCAGGACAAACTGGGTTGGAAGCCAGCCGAAAAGCGCCCGCGCAAAGTCACTACAGCACTCAAGGCTTATGCCTTGCTGGCTACCAGCGCCGACAAGGGTGCAGTGCGCGACAAGGCCATGCTTGAAGGATGAAATCGTCGTGGAGCGGGCAACCCGCTCCACGCCAAAATACGGTCAAAATGCAAAAAAAGACGGTAAAACGACATAATTACGCCACTAAAGGCGTTGTGCCATACCACTGGTCGGGGATTATCCCCACTTCCTACATCAAAATGATGTAAGCAGTCTGTGATGGCGTTAACATCGGGTCGTCATTGAATTGTGCATGGACGACCACTAACGCAGATGCCTGGCACGGATCCGATCGAAACAACCACATTTAAGTTGCTGCTGGTTGAAACAGACCCCGCGAAGCGCGAGCGACTGCTCGAGCTGTGTCGTGCCCATTCCCCCGCCGAACTGCAAGTCGAAGTCTGCACTCGACCCAACGAGGCCATAGCGCGCCTGGCCAAAGGCAGCTTCCAGGCGAGCCTGCTGCCCAATGACATCGACCTGCTGCAAACCGCGCGCCGTGCGGCGCCCGATACGCTATATCTACTCATCAGCGATGGAACTACGCCAGAGCAAGACAGTAAAGCCATCCACGAAGGCGCTGACGACGTCCTGGCCTATGCCAATCTGGATACCGAGCAATTACAGCGTGCACTCATACACGCAGCACTAAGGCGAAGCAGCGGCGAGAAGCTGGCGCAACTCGCACGCCAGGACCCACTAACCGGACTAGGCAATCGGGCACTGCTAGAAGATGAGCTCGAGCGCATGATCATTCGCGGTCAGCGCAGCCCTACCGGCTTTGCACTGCTCTACATCGACCTGGACTATTTCAAGCAGATCAACGATAGCTTTGGCCATGGCCTTGGCGACCTGCTTCTGGCGGTTATAGCCAATCGACTAAGGCGCACCATGCGTCAAGACGACCTGATTGCGCGCATTGGCGGCGATGAATTCGTTGCTTTGCTCAATGACCTGCACGATCCAAATGACGCCGCGCTGATTGCCAGCAAGATAATACACACGCTCAGCGAGCCTATTACCCTCAGCGGTCATCATCTACTCATTTCAGCCAGCATCGGCATAGCTACCTTCCCCTCGCATGGCGCTTCCGCCGCAGAGCTTTTGCAGCACGCCGACCAGGCCCTGTACCGGGCCAAGGCGAATGGTCGCAACGCCTACGCGTTCTACAACCCCGAGGAAAAGGCCCACACCCGCCACAATATTGATGTTGAGCAGGGGCTACGCCATGGCCTGCTGGAAGGTCAGTTCCGCCTGCACTACCAACCCATAGTCGATACCCAGCATGGCGATACTGTGGCGTGGGAAGCACTGCTACGCTGGCAACATCCGACCTTGGGACTGCTATCGCCGGATGCCTTCTTGAAATTGGCGGAGCATAGTGGCCTGATTCTGCCCATGGGGCACTGGGTGATAGGCCAGGCACTGGAGGCTGTGCGCGAGTGGCAGGAGGCAGGCGTCAATTGCCGGCTGTCAATCAACCTGAGTGATCGCGAACTGAAACAACCTCGTTTTGCCGATCAACTCCAACAGCTGCTGATCAAAAGCAAGGTGCCTCCTCAATTGCTACAACTTGAACTGCGTGAGGATGCGTTGTTAAAACACGCCAGTCAGGCCGCCAAGCTATGCAATGCCGTAGCCGCGCTTGGCGTTGATATATGGCTGGACCATTTTGGCACCGAGTACGGCGCCTTTGGCTACTTGAACCGACTCCCCATCAAAGGCGTCAAGATCAATACCAATGATCTTGATCCGCAGCGCGACCCGGAGCAGGCCGCGTACGTAAAGAATCTGATCAAACTCACGCGCAGCATGGACAAACATGTTACCGCTAATTGCGTCGAGGATGCTCACAGTGCTGAACAGCTTTCAAGCTGGGGTGGTAACTTCCTGCAAGGTTATTGGATTGGCAAGCCGCGCCCGCTAGAGTCGATCATTGCTGGCGCCAATAACAAGGGCCAGTAAAGCGCCCTTTCATTGCGTCATAGCAAGCCATCCCGGAAAATCGGCAATCAATCAGGCTGCAGTGCAGCGCTCCAGCACCTGATAGCAATGCGCCGGATACTCCTCCCCCGCAGCGACCGCGCGCTCGCTTACCAGGCGCCACTGAGCGTCAACAACCTCAGGAAACCAGGCATCACCATCGGGCTCAAGCTCAACGCGAGTCAAATACAGCCGATCAGCCAGGTCGAGACACTGCTCGTATAGATTGCCGCCGCCTATAATCATGATTTCATCGACCGCGTCCAGCTCAGCCTGATGATGCGCCAACGCCAGCGCCTGATCGATATCACCCACTACCTGCACCCCAGGAATGAGAAGACCGGGCTGACGACTGATCACAATGTTGGCTCGCCCAGGTAAGGGCCGACCCAGCGAATCAAAGGTCTTTCGGCCCATGATGATTGGCTTGCCCCAAGTGGTCGCACGGAAATACTTGAGATCTTCCGGCAAGTGCCAAGGCATCTTGTTATCCCGACCAATAATCCGATTACGCGCCATAGCCGCAATCATGGCGACCTTTACGCTCCGCTCCGCCACACTCATACCGCCACCGGTGCCTTGATATGCGGATGACATTGATAGCCTTCCAGGGTGAAGTCATCAAAGGTAAAGGCAAACAGATCCTTGATCGCCGGATTCAAGCGCATCGTTGGCAGCGGCAGCGGTTCACGCGACAACTGCAGGTCCGTCTGCTCAATGTGATTGGAGTACAGGTGGCAATCGCCACCGGTCCAGACAAAGTCGCCGGGCTCCAGCTCACAGACCTGAGCAACCATAAGCGTCAGCAATGCATAGCTGGCAATATTGAAAGGCACACCAAGAAAGATGTCGGCTGAGCGCTGATACAGCTGGCAACTCAGTTTTCCATCGGCCACATAGAACTGGAACAGCGCATGACAGGGCGGCAGGGCCATCTCATCAACCAGGGCGGGATTCCAGGCTGACACAATCAGCCGCCGCGAGTCAGGGCTGGACTTGATCATCTGAATCAACTTGCTGATCTGGTCGATGGACTCCCCATTCGGCGCCGGCCATGACCGCCACTGATAGCCGTAAACCGGCCCCAGATCACCATTCTCATCAGCCCATTCATCCCAGATGGAGACGCCATTTTCCTTCAAATAGCGGATATTGGTGTCGCCCTGCAGGAACCACAACAACTCATGAACAATAGACTTGAGATGGCACTTCTTGGTGGTCACCATGGGGAACCCGGCAGCCAGATCAAAGCGCATCTGATGACCAAAAACGCTGTAAGTACCGGTACCGGTGCGATCACTCTTGTAGGTGCCGGTTTCGCGCACCAGGCGCATCAGATCGAGATACTGTTTCATAGTTGGCGCCCCTCACGACGGTAAGCCAGGCCCATCATCAGGGCTCCAAGAAGAATCATGGGTATACATAGCAGCTGCCCCATGGTCAGCCAGCCAAAGGCCAGATAACCCAGCTGGGCATCCGGTACTCGAACGAACTCGACCGCAAAGCGGAAAATGCCGTAACAGATGGCAAACAACCCACTGACCGACATGGTCGGACGCGGCTTGCTGGAGTAAATCCAGAGGATGGTAAAGAGCGCCACGCCCTCCAAAGCAAACTGATACAACTGCGAGGGATGACGTGCCAGTTGCGCCGGGTCATTGGGAAACACCATAGCCCAAGGCAGATCGGTCGCTTTGCCCCATAGTTCGGAATTAATGAAATTACCGATACGACCTGTTCCCAAACCTATGGGCACCAAGGGGGCAACGAAGTCCATCAGGCGAAAGAAAGGCGCCTTCTGCTTATACGAAAACCATAGTACCGCCAGCAACACACCCAGCAACCCACCATGGAAAGACATACCCCCTTTCCAGATTTCCAGAATCAGCAACGGGTTGTCGATATAGGCCGACAAATCATAAAACAACACATAACCCAGCCGCCCCCCGGCAATCACACCGAGCGCCACCCAAAACACCAGGTCAGATAGCGTCTCTTTAGTCCACTCAGGAAAGTGTTCAGGTAGCCTGCGTTTGGCTAGCCACCAGGCTCCACCGATGCCGATCAGATACATCAGTCCGTACCAGTGGATCTGCAACGGACCCAGCGAAACCGCAACCGGGTCGATATTCGGGTAGGTCAACATAAGGACTCTCTAGACAAGGAAATTGATACCCACACACAACAGCAGGAGTGCGAATAATCGTTTCAACAACGTCTGTGACAGGCGATGCGCCAAGCGCGCACCAAAGCCTGCAAACAGCATACTGGTTGCCGCGATGCCAATCATCGCCGGCAGGTAAATATACCCAATACTCCACTCCGGCAAGGGCGCAGCAGACCAGCCAGTCCAGACAAAGCTTGCTGCACCCGCCAGCGCGATAGGCATGCCGCACGCAGATGAGGTGGCTACCGCCTGCTGCATCGGCACACTGCGCCAGACCAGAAAGGGCACGGTCAACGAACCGCCGCCAATACCGAAAATAGCCGAGGCCCAACCAATAAAGCCGCCGGCTAACGTCAGCGTCGGCTTGCCCGGCACATCAAGCGCGGCCTTGGGCTGCAACTTGAAGGCCATCTGGGCCGCCACCAGAATGGCGAACACACCAATAATTTTCTGCAACGCGGGACCAGAAATATAGGCTGCAGTCAGCGCTCCCAACACGCTACCCACCACAATGCCCAGGGTCATCCAGACAAACAGTGGCCAGCGCACGGCGCCGAGGCGATGGTGAGCACGTACGGCGTTGATTGACGTAAAGACAATAGTCGCCAGCGAGGTACCCACAGCCATGTGGGTCAATACCTCAGGCGAAAACCCCTGCAGGGCAAAACTGTAGACCAGCACCGGCACTATGATCATGCCGCCGCCCACGCCAAACAGCCCGGCGAGGGTACCAGCGAAGCCGCCCAGTATCAGGTAGATCAAAAATTCCACAGAGCCCCCAGCCAAAACCGATTCGGATGCGCTGCCGGCATCCGTCGAGTGCGCTAGTTTAGCGGAAAACACGTCGCCACCATAACCACGCATAGCCAACAACTAATGTCCCACCCACCTAATGGCGACAACGGGTAGACTAATCAGATTCAAATAGGAGAACCGCATGTGTTTGCTCGCCCTGGCCTGGCAGGTGGCCGCTGACTATCCGCTGACCCTGATCGGCAATCGCGATGAATTTCACCACAGACCTACCCGCCCGGCACAGCCATGGCAGGAGGAAGGCATGCCCGAGCTGCTGGCCGGCAAAGACTTGGAGGCTGGTGGAACCTGGCTCGGTGTCACGCGTAGCGGGCGCTTTGCAGCACTAACCAATATTCGTTCCCCCGGTGCCATACGTGGTCCTCTGTCACGAGGGAAGTTGGTGCTCGACTACCTGGCAGGAACCGACACTGCGGCAGACTACCTTAGCCAATTAAGCGAGAAGTCCGCTGACTTTGCCGGCTTCAACCTACTGGTGGGGGATCGGCATAGGCTATGGTATTTAAACAGCCAGGAGGGCCAACCACGTGAGCTGCTGCCAGGCGTCTATGGGCTCTCCAACGCCGCGCTAAACACCCCATGGCCAAAGCTGACGCAATTGCGCGAGCAGCTCACAGCCATGCCGCAGGCAGCACCCGAACAGCTTCTGCACCTGCTGCATGATGAGCATATTTATGCTGATGAACTGCTGCCGCAGACCGGCGTGAATTCTGATCTGGAACGCATGCTCTCAGCCTGCTTTATTATTGGCAACCAGGACTATGGTACCCGCGCCAGCAGCTTGCTGCGCCTGCATGCCAATCATGACGTGGAGTTGATAGAACAGCGCTTCGGCCCACTGGGCCAGAAGGAAGGAGAGAACCGCTGGCTACTGCCAGCGCAAACTCAACGAGCCTGACTGAGCACTTTGCCAAGCCCCATGCGGCGCAGTGCCAGGTGCAGGGTACTGAGCACTAAATGCGGGTTATCCAGCTCGATAACCTCATCCAGCAGCGCCTTAGCGTCGCTCAGCTTGATCTGCCTGAGCAACCATTTAACTTTGGGCAGATTGGTCGCATTCATCGATAGCACATCACAGCCCATGGCCATCAAAAGTACAGCTGCTGCGGGGTCGCCGGCCATCTCACCGCAGACACTCATCGGCTTGCCCGCTTCACGGCAAGCGGTAGCAACCTTGATCAGCGCCTGTAATACCGCTGGGTGCAACGAGTGATAGAGATCGGCCACCCTCGGATTGTTGCGATCCACCGCCAGCAAATACTGCGTTAGGTCGTTGGTGCCAACGGAGAGAAAGTCGACCATCTGAATCATTTCACGTGCCTGATAGACCGCTGCCGGCACTTCAATCATGACGCCAATCGGCGGCATCGGCACATCAACGCCCTCGTCCAGCACCTCACCATAGGCACGATGAATAAGATGCAGAGCTTCTTCAACCTCAAACACACTGCTGATCATCGGCAACATGATGCGCAGGTTATTTAGCCCCTCGCTGGCCTTGAGCATGGCACGGGTCTGAACCAGGAAAATTTCCGGGTGATCGAGAGTAACTCGAATCCCTCGCCACCCGAGGAAGGGGTTGTCTTCCTTGATCGGAAAATAGGTTAACGCCTTGTCACCGCCAATATCCAGGGAACGCATGGTCACTGGCAGTGGGTGGAATGCCTCAAGCTGCTCACGATAAGTTGCCTGCTGTTCTTTCTCGCTGGGAAAGCGATCCTGAATCATGAAGGGCACTTCAGTGCGATAGAGCCCTACCCCCTCGGCACCGCGATCCAGCGAACGGGCAACGTCGGCCAACAGGCCAGTATTGACCAACAAAGGCATACGGTGGCCGTCCAGGGTGACACAGGGCACATCACGCAGCTTCTCCAGCCCCTGTACCAGCTCACGCTCTTCGCGCACCAGCTCAAGATACTGACGCCTCAGTTCCGGCGACGGATTGGTGTATACCTCGCCACGGTTACCGTCGACGATCAACTCCATACCGTCTACCCGGGTGTAGGGCAGATCAACCGCACCCATCACTGTGGGTATCCCCATGGCCCGGGCCAAAATAGCGACGTGAGAGCTACCGGAGCCCAGCACCGAGACCAAACCGACCAGCTTTTCCTTGGGTACCTGGCCGAGCATCACCGGTGACAGCTCTTCACTCACCAGAATCGTATGCTCAGGAAACACTAGCTCCTGCTGACCAACCGCCTGAAGGTAGGCCAGAATACGACGCCCGAGATCCTTGACGTCTGCCGCACGCTCGCGCAAATAGGGGTCATCCATTAGCTCGAAACGACCCACGTGCGCACTCACCACCTCACGCAGCGCACCCTGCGCCCACTGGCCAGCGCGAATAGCCTTGCTCACCTCATTACCCAGAGCCGCGTCGTCGAGCATCATCATGTACACGTCGAACAACGCGAGTTCTTCCGGACGTAGCTGACTTGAGAGCTTGGCAGATAGCGCCTGCATATCGGCACGCACACTATCCAGCGCGCCACGGAACAGGCGGATCTCCGCTTCAATGTCTTTCGCCGGTTTGTCCGGAACTGCCTTTAAATCGGCTGGCGGCAGGATAACCACGGCATGGCCGATGGCGACGCCGGGAGCACCAGCAACCGCGTCAAAGCGCGTGTCCTGAACGACCTCACCGCCCCAGCCAAGGCCGCCAATAGCACCAGTAGCTTCTGCGTGGGCAATAACACCTGAGAGCTGAGCGCTCATAGTCACCAGAAAGGCTTCTTCGCCTTCGTCGAACTGACGGCGCTCTTTCTGCTGAATAACCAGAACACCCATCACCCGCCTGTGGTGAATGATCGGCACACCCAGAAAGGAGGCGTAACGCTCTTCGCCTGTTTCGGCAAAGTAGCGGAAACGCGGGTGGGAGGCAGCATCTTCAAGGTTAACGGGCTCTTCACGGGTGCCAACGTAGCCAATCAAACCCTCGTTGGTAGCGAGCGTAACCGTGCGCACGGCGTCCTTGTTCAAACCCTCGGTAGCCATCAGCACGTAGCGGCCAATATCGGGATTCAGCAAGTACACCGAGCAGACCTCGGTGCCCATCGCCTCGCGTACACGCTGCACGATAATGTCCAGAGCCGCTGCCAGATCCCTGGCAGAGTTCACCTCTTGGACAATTCGGCGCAACGTGTTGAGCATATTCAACAACCTGGAAGACTGGTGAGTAGACGCGGCGCCAGCTCTTTCATGGCACGCCGGTAAACATCACGCTTGAATGGAACTACCTGTCCCAGAGGATACCAATAACTGACCCAGCGCCAGCCATCGAATTCAGGTTTTGCGGTCTTGGTCATACATACCTGCCGTTCTTCAGCCTTAAGGCGCAACAGAAACCACTTCTGCTTCTGACCAACGCAGACCGGCTGCGAGTGATTACGGATCAAGCGCTGTGGCAAGCGATAACGCAACCAGCCACGCGTACAGGCAAGAATTTCGACATCTTCCGGCAACAGGCCAACCTCCTCGTGAAGTTCGCGATACAGTGCCTGCTCGGGGCTTTCGTTACGCTGAATGCCCCCCTGTGGAAACTGCCAGGAATCCTGCCCGATACGTCTGGCCCAAAGCACCTGTCCCAACTCATTAGTCAGGATGATGCCAACATTGGGTCTAAAACCATCGAGGTCAATCACAGCCAGTATCCTTCTTTTTATATCGTCTGCATTGTTCCACAAAGACAGCTGAAGCGGCAATTATAGAAACAGGCAATACTGCCAGCGCAGCTCGGGAGCGCATTTCTCCCTTCAGTGCATTATCCTAACAGCTGTTTTTAACCATATCCGACTTTCCAGGAGCCTCTTTTGAGCCTTGCCATTTTTGATCTCGATAACACTCTGCTCGGCGGCGATAGCGATCACGCCTGGGGCGAATTCATTGTTGCCCATCAGATTGTCGATCCCGAGGCCTATCAGGCCCAAAACGACAGGTTCTTTAATGACTATCTGGCCGGCAAGCTGGATATTCAGGTTTATCTGAATTTCTGCCTGCAGCTACTTGGCGAGCATGAGACGGCCCAGCTGAATGCCTGGCACGAAGCGTTTATGGCCGAGAAGATTACGCCCATTATACTGCCCAAAGCCCTGGCCTTGATCGAAAAGCACAGTGCCGCAGGCGATACCCTGATGATCATCACCGCAACCAACCGGTTTATCACTGCGCCTATCGCACGCAAACTCGGGATTGATATCCTGCTGGCGACCGAGTGTGAACGCGATGACAAAGGTTTCACCGGCCGCACCACCGACGTGCCCTGCTTCCGCGAAGGCAAGGTAACTCGACTGCAACGCTGGCTGCTGGAAAACAATCGAACACTGAACGGCAGCTACTTCTACAGCGACTCGCACAACGACCTGCCACTGCTAAGCATGGTCGAGCACCCGGTCGCGGTTGATCCGGACGAGACACTGAAGGCACATGCCGAAGCGCAGGGTTGGCCCGTCGTCAGTCTCCGCTGACACCACAGCCGCAAGCTTCAAGCCCCAAGCTTCAAGCTACAAGCTACAAGCAGCCCAGGTTGGCCTATGGGTTGGGCCTCAAGTAAAACAGCCAGCGGCCCGAGACAAAGCTCCCATCACACCACTCGGACCGCTTCCAGCTTCTAGCTTGCCGCTTGCAGCTCGCAGCTCGCTGCTGATCAGACCGGCGTGACACGGCAGAAAAGTGCCTTGATATAAGCGGTTTCTGGAATCGCCGGATGCACCGGATGATCCGCGCCTTGATAGCCGCGCTCGGTAATCACCAGATTGCGATCCAGGTGTCGACTGGCACCCAGGAGCGCTTCTTTCAGCTTATCTTCTTCCAGATGCATCGAGCAGGACGCCGAGACCAGAATGCCGTCTTTGTTAAGCAAGCGCATGGCCTGTTCGTTCAGACGACGGTACGCCGCTTCGCCGTTACGAATATCCTTGCGCTTCTTGATAAAGGCTGGCGGATCAGCAATCACCACATCAAAACGCTCACCCGCGTTCTTCAACTCTTTAAGGGCCGTCATCACGTCGCCCTCGACCACGACCATTTTTTCCGCTACGCCATTAAGCTCGGCATTGGCTTCTACCCGATCGAGCGCCGGCGCGGAACTATCCACACACATAACCTCGGTCGCGCCAAAAGCCGCGGCCTGCACGCCCCAGCCACCAATATAGCTATACAGATCCAGGACGCGCTTGCCCTCTACATAAGGCGCAAGGCGTGCACGATTGTTGCGGTGGTCATAGAACCAGCCGGTTTTCTGTCCATCACGGACCGGTGCCTGAAAAGCGACGCCATTCTCTTCCAAAGCTACCAACTCGGGCATGGTGCCAAAGGCGTCTTCAACATAGGAAGGCAGCCCTTCCAGCTTGCGCGCCCCGCTGTCATTCTTGAATAGCACCGCCTGCGGTTTAAATACCTGAACCAGAGCCGCAACGATGTCATCGCGCACACGCTCCATCCCGGGCGTGCCAATCTGTACGACAAAGTAGTCACCAAAGCGATCTATCACCAGTCCCGGCAACAGATCAGATTCACCGTAAACGAGACGATAGAAAGGCTTGCCGAACAGACGTTCGCGCAGGCTCAACGCAATCTTGAAACGATGTACCAGCAATGATTTGTCCAGCAAATGGCTGGTATCGCGGCTGTGCAAACGCGCGCAGATCAGGTTGTTGGGACTAACGCAGGCGAGACCCAGCGGCTTGCCCGTCGATGTCTCAAGCTGCACTTCCTGGCCCAATTGCAACTCGGTCAAGGGGGTCTGAGCGGTATCGACTTCATTACTGAAGACCCACAGATGGCCTCCGCGAATGCGTCTTTCGGAATTATGTTTGAGACGCAGGCTTGGCAGTGTCATGGGGTACTCCGGGTAGGATTCAGCTGAAAAATATAGCAGCATACAATTATACAGGGTGCCAAGCGCACTAGTCTCCGGCTAAACTCAGCAGTCAGACAATCGAGACAGTAATGGATCAGAAAACCATGACCCCGGACCTTACGGATGAGCAAATAGCCAGAGCCCTGCAGGGCATCAGTGTGCCGCCGCAGCCGCAAATCATGGTTGACCTGCAAATGGAACAGGTCATGCCAGACCCTGATCTTAAATCCATCGCACGGCTGATAAGCCAGGACCCAGGGCTCTCGGGTAGCCTGCTGAAAATTGTTAATTCACCGTTCTTTGGCCTAGCCAACCGAATTACCTCCATCCAGCAGGCAGTGAACCTGCTGGGTGTCAGCCGCGTCATCAACATCGTCAATGCGCAGTCAATTCGTGGCGAACTGACGGATGAGAATATCGTCAACCTGAACCGATTTTGGGACAGCGCGCAGGACATCGCCATGACCTGCATGACACTCGCCAAACGCATCGGCTGCGTTGAGCCCGATGAGGCCTACGCCTTGGGTCTGTTTCACAACTGTGGCATTCCCTTAATGCTCAGTCGTTTTCCCTACTACATCGAAGTGATGGAAGAGTCCTACGCACAGGACCAGACCCGCATAGTCGATGTGGAAAACCAGCGAATGAATACCAACCACGCCGTCATTGGTTACTACACAGCAAAATCCTGGTTACTGCCCAAACACCTCTGTGAGGCTATCGCCAGCCACCACAATGCTCAACAGCTGTTTCTCACACCAGACAACGTTGATGCCGTACAGAAAAACCTGCTGGCGATTCTGAAAATGGCCGAGCACATCTGTAAAGCCTACCGGGTGCTGGGTAATCAACAAATTGACCATGAGTGGAATGCGGTTGGCGGCGCCATCCTCGAATATGTTGGCCTATCCGAGTACGATTTTGAAAATCTGGAAGCCGTTTGCCAGGAACTGACAACCACCAGTTAAGGTTGCTATCTTCACGCTTGAGCAAACAACTTCAGCAGCTGCTATCTGCAGACTCACAGGAGATAACGCATGACCACCCCGCTCGTGATCACCGTAATGTCAGCCGACAAGCCAGGCTTGGTAGAAAGTCTGGCCAACGTCATCAGCAACCAGGGCGGTAACTGGCTGGAGAGCCGCATGGCGCGCATGGCGGGACAATTCGCCGGTATTCTGCGTGTGGATATTGCCAGCGATCAGGTTGAGGCACTGCGCATTGAACTCGACAACCTGACGCATCTTGGTATTAATGTGCAGGTAGCTATCAGCGGTCTCGCCGCTGAACCAGAGCAGCAGACGCTACTGCTTAACCTGGTGGGCAATGATCGCCCAGGCATCGTACATGAGGTTTCTCAGGTACTGGCCAGCCACGGCGTCAATGTGGAGTCACTGGAAACAGAATGCTCACCTGCACCGATGAGCGCAGACCTGCTGTTCAAGGCGCAGGCGCAACTTGGCGTGTATCCACAAACCGACCTGGATGCTCTGCGTGACGCGCTGGAAAATCTTGCTGACGACCTGATGGTCGAATTGCAGGCGCTACCGGAAAGCTGAGACGAGGCCTGAGCGCCACTGCACCGAAGCCCGGGGCAGTGGCAAAAGAGCGCAACAAAACCTCAGTGCTTGCCGAGTTTCTTTTCGGTAAACAAATATTCGCGCAGTTGCTCATCGAAAACAGGATCACGGCGTCGAATCCACTCGATCGTCATTGCCGCGTGCTCCTTCTCTTCATCACGGTTGTGGACCAGAACCGCTTTCAGCTCTTCATCCTTGCAGGCGTCAACCCGCTGGTTGTACCAATCGACCGCCTCCAACTCCTCCATCAACGACACCACGGCACGATGCATGTCACGGGTTTCGTCGCTCAGCTCCGCGACGGGTTCATGGTAGCCTTCACTCGACATATCGATTTCTCCTCAGAATTAACACTTCAATACATACTCACGGGAAAAGTCGGCCCTTCTTGTTGAGGGCCTGTTTACTTCTCTGCACTACAGCAAAAAGGTTAGTCCAACCTGGAATAGACGCTCCACCGCCGGAACATCCCGCTGATCCGGGACAAACACAATGATGTGATCGCCATCCTCAATGACCGTGCTGTCGTGCGCGATAATCACATTCTCACCACGCACCACTGCGCCCACTACCGTTCCTGAAGGCAGAGCCAACTCGTCCAGACGCCGCCCCACGACCTGGGAGCTCTGCGCATCACCATGAGCCACTGCCTCCATAGCCTCGGCAGCGCCGCGCCGCAGCGAATGCACAGCGACGACGTCGCCTTTACGCACATGCGTCAGCAACGCGCCTATGGTCGCTTGTTGCGGCGAAATCGCGATATCAATATCACCACCCTGCACCAATTCGGCGTAGGCCGGATTGCTGATCAAGGTGATAACGGTACGCGCACCCATACGTTTGGCCAGCATGGACGCCATGATATTAGCCTCGTCATCATTGGTCACCGCCAGGAAAACATCGATACTCTCAATACTTTCCTCGATCAGCAGTTCGCGATCCGAGGCGCTGCCATGCAGCACCGTTGTGTGCAGCAGCTGTTGCGACAACCATTGGCAGCGCGGCAAGTCATGCTCAATCAATTTAACCCGATAAGCACTTTCAAGCGATTGCGCCAGACGCGCACCAACACTGCCGCCACCGGCAATCATGATGCGCTTGTAAGGCTTTTCGCGCCGCCGCAGCTCGGTTAGTACCGCACGAATATCCGACTTGGCAGCTACGAAAAAGAGCTCATCACCCTCCTCGATCACCGTATCGCCCTGCGGAGTTACCGAGCGATCACGGCGAAAGATCGCAGCCACACGAATTTCGACAGAGGGCAATAAATCTCGCAGCGAGGAAATCTCATGACCAATCAGCGCGCCCCCTTTGAGCGCGCGTACCGCAACTAGCTGCGCACGGCCGTCAGCAAAGTTGATGACCTGCAGTGCGCCGGGGTAACGAATCAGCTTCTTCAGGTTACGGGTAACCAGCGCCTCCGGATTGATCAACACATCAACCGGTACCGACGCCTTGGCGAATAGCGCCTGCCCCTGCTCCATATAGCCGGGCTCTCGCACACGGGCGATTTTGCGCGGCACATTGAATAGCGATTGCGCGACCTGACAGGCGATCATATTGATCTCATCGCTATTGGTCACCGCGACCAGCATATCGGCATCCTCGGCACCCGCTCGTGACAGCGTTACCGGGTGCGAGCCGGGGGCACAAATTACCTTGATGGATGGGAAGCGCTCTTGCAGGAGCTGCAGGCGCTGTTTATCGATGTCCACCACAGTGATGTCTTTGGCCTCACCGACCAGATTTTCTACCAGGCTGCGGCCAACCTGCCCCGCGCCCAGTACTATGATTCGCATCAACTATCTCCGACCATTTTACTGCGCGTCTGAAAGTCCTCAGCCGCGCCAGAACATGGGGGTAAAGAGTACCATCAAGGTCAACAGTTCCAAGCGTCCCATCAACATCGCCAGTGACAGCAACCATTTGGCAGCGTCAGGCAAGCTGGCAAAGTTGCCGGCAGGCCCAATAATCTCACCCAGCCCTGGCCCCACGTTGGTCAGCGCGGTCGCTGCTGCCGTCAGACTCGTCAGCAAATCCAACCCCATCATCGCCAGTAGCAAGGTAACTATCGCCAGCGTCAGGAAAAATAGAAAAGAAAAAGCGATAGCCGACAGTATGATGTCGTCTTGCACCGGTTTGCCGTTGTACTGAGTGACAAAGATACCGTTAGGGTGCACCAATTTACGAATTTGTGTACGCAGGAACAGGTAACTGAGCTGGAAGCGAAATACCTTCATACCGCCGCTGGTCGAGCCGGAGCACCCGCCGATGAAGGTCACGACAAAGAACAGCGCAATACCGAAGGTTCCCCACTGGGTGTAGTCGTCAGCGGCAAAGCCGGTGGTGGTGATCACCGAAACCAGATTGAAGGCCGCCTTGGTGACGGCCTCATAGGGGGTAAACAGGTTAAGGTTGATCAAATCAACGGTCAGCAGCAAGGTCACCGCGACAATAATGCCGAAAAAGCCCAGCACCTGCTGATTATTAAGCAATGCTAACGATGGCCGACGAGCAAAGCCAATCAGGAGCGTAAACGGCAAAGCGCTAAGGATCATGAACAAAATAGAGACCCAGAGTATCGGCGCATCAAAGCGGCCCATCGAGCGGTCATCCGTTGCAAACCCGCCGGTAGAAACCGTCGCCATGGCGTGGTTCACGGCATCGAAAAACGTCATGCCAACCAACCAATAACTGGTAATGCAGGCGACCGTCAGCGTCAGATAGGTGAGTACAAGCAGACGGGCCAACGACTGAATTCGCGGAATTGACTTATCCGACCAGTCAGACGACTCGGTATGGAACAAGCGCATGCCACCAATACGCAAAAACGGCAGGATGGATACCGCCATGCCAATGACCCCCAGACCACCCAACCATTGCAGCAGCGAGCGCCACAGTAGCAGACTGGGAGAGAGATTTTCGATGCCACTGAGGACAGTAGAGCCTGTAGTGGTAATACCTGAGACAGCCTCGAATACCGCGTCTACCGCGCTAAGCTGAAAGTGGCTGAAGAACAGAGGTAGCGCGCCGACCAAAGACATCATTACCCAACTGAGACTGGTCAGCAGATACAGCTGCCGCGAGATCAGATGAAACCCACTAGCGCGACAACCAAGGACCAGCATCAATCCAAAGGCCAGCGTAATACCACAGGAGATCAGAAAGACCTCCATTTCAGGATCCTGGCGAACCCATGCAAACAGGGCGACACAAGCCATAAGCCCCGACATGATCAAAACGAGAATGCCACAGACAAACAATACCGGACGCAAAAACCGGAACATGTAAAGGCCCCTAACTACCCTATTAAGTCGACACATGATACCCAAACACACAGGTGTTCGCCGAAAATCTCTGCTGCCCAAGCTCACTAAACAGACAACAGCCGAATGGCAACCTGCCAGATGAGCAATGGATTCAACAACCCCATAGTGGAGCACTCCGACTACCTTCTGCATAAGCGTCAGATACCACGCTTGCAAGAGTAACCAGAACACCTGACTTGTTGCTATTGCTCGCCGTATTACTCGCTTTGGAAGAATGGCAGCAGCTAAATCGGCGCTAACCCTCTCCAGGGCCGCAGACTGATAGGGAGTCGCTTAAGGTGCTGGTGATGACACCATCTCATAACGACGCTTTATGCGTTCCACCTCACCCGACTGACGCAATTGCTCCAAAGCGCTAGCCCATGCGGCGACCACCTCACCCTCAGAGTCCAGGCTAAAGGCGATATAAAGCGATGAGCGATAGATTTCGATAGGTATCTGCCGCAATGTGCCAGGCGCTATACTCAATTTGCGGCTGTAGTGAGCCACCCCTGCAGCTGTATCGCCGACAATAATCCCGGTGCGCCCAGCCAGCAGCATCCGGTAAAGCTGACGATTGTGTGTAGCGCTTGTATCGAGATTGGTGAATCCCAGCGACCGCAATAAATCCGGCATCAGGCCAGCATGACGCGTCGTGATCCGCGGAGCGCTAAGTAACTGCTGCAAGGTATTGACCGGCTCTTGAGCAAAGGCAAGCTGATAGGGGTAAATAGACTCTTCCACTATGGGGCCGACCCACTTGTAGAGGGCTTCACGCTCCTGCGTGCGAAACATCGAATAAAAGATCGTTTTGGGTCGCACGCTCAAGGTGCGACTGCCTCGCATGCTCGGTAGGAGCACCAGGTCGAAGTTATCACCGGTAACGGCCATGATGGCGCGCACTATTTCAGTCGTCATACCGGTAATTTGATTGTTCTCCTCATAATTATAAGGAGCCCATTCTTCGGTCACGATCTGATATTGCTCTGCCCTAAGAGACGTACTTAGGAGCAGAAAGGCCAGCGTTGAAATAACGGTTGAATATTTCAAGTATTCTGCCTGATAGGCTGAACGGTGAATGCAAAGGATCTGGCTAAAGTGCCACTATTCAGTATAGCCTTTGCTCAAGATAACGCTCGACGTACCAAGGCAGAGAGTACAGAGCCCTCCACGCCGTGGAGTGCGCATCCTGGCGCGAAACATCGCCAGCGCAATCAGCACCGCGCCGGCGTCAGTACCTGAACACGAAGGCTAATAGCCTCGCTGTTCCAGACCATGAGGCAACCTCCAACAAGGCACGCCTCCTGCAAGAGCGCTACCCCAGCTAAGTCAGGCCTTAAAGCGACTCACCAGCCCATGTAGTTGCTCGGAGAGCTGAGCCAGCTCCTGCGAATCACCGTGAGCGGACTGCGCCAGCGTTTCTACCAGCAAAGCGTCGCTCTGAATCTGCACGATATGCCGATTGATATCCTCCGCGACCGAATGCTGCTCCTCGGCAGCAGCAGCTATCTGAGTGTTTTGATCTCGAATATGGTCCACGGAACTACGAATTTTCTCAAAGCTTTCGCTGGCCAGACTAATACGCTCGACGCTGGACTGGGACATATCAAGACTGCTTTGCATCTGCTTGGAAACCTCCTGAGTGCGTCGCGCTAGAGCACCCAGCAAGCTATCGATCTCGCCGGTTGATTCAGCAGTGCGCTTAGCTAGCGCCCGCACTTCGTCGGCGACAACAGCAAAGCCGCGTCCCTGATCACCAGCACGGGCTGCCTCGATGGCCGCATTAAGCGCAAGCAGATTTGTCTGCTCGGCAATCGAGCTGATGGTACTCAGAATGGCGTAGATATTCTGGCTGTCTTTCTCTAACGCCTGGAGCGCAGTAGCGGATTGCTGAAGATTACCGCTCAGCCGAGATACGCTGTCAGTGGCATCAACAATTTGCGTCTGCCCGGTGTGCACTTGACGCTGCCCATCATCAGCAGAAGTGGCGGCTTCACTGCACGACCTGGCCACTTCGTTCGCTGTAGCGACCATTTCATTAAAGGCAGTCGATACCATTTCCACCGCTCCACGCTGTCGCTCAGCCACATCCGTCATGTCTTGTGCCACACGAGTCGAATCCTTGGAGGTCTTCTGCAGCGCTACCGATGCATCAATAATGCTCTGCACCAAGTTGCGAATAGTGCCGAGAAACTGATTAAACCAGCGCGCTAGCGTCGCCGTTTCGTCCTTACCCTGTACATTGAGGCTATGGGTCAAATCACCTTCGCCTTGGGCGATATCCTCGAGGCCGTTGGCGACACTGCGGATGGGGTCTACGATCAACTTGGCAAACACCGCACCTACGACGGCGAATACAACGGCCAGTATCAGCACGATAGTGCCAATCTGCCAAGCCAGTGAATTTGCTTCGGCCATCACCTCGCTACGCTCGATCAAACCAATAAACCGCCAGCCCAACTCTGGCGATGGCATGATATTGGCCATGTAGCGTGTGCCGTTCAGCTCGACTTCAAGCAACCCGTTACTGCCCACCATTTTGGCAAAGTCACCGCCAAGATCAGTGAGCGACTTGAAGTTATGCTCTGCGTTACTCGGATCGACCAAGACATTGCCGCTATCTTCGACCAGCATGAGATAACCAGTCTCACCAATCTTGATCTGCTTTACCAGATCGGTGAGCTGCTTGAGCGAAACATCAAGCCCAACCACCCCCGCCAGATTTCCGCGCGCGTCTTCGACCGTCCGCACCGTACCAATCAGTACTGCATCATCGGGTGCCCAATAATAGGCAGAGGTGCGCTGGGTAACACCCGGATTGCCCATGGCAGTCTTGTACCAGGGCCGCACTCTGGGGTCATAGCTCTTGAGGCCAGGATCACTCGGCCAAATGGCATAACCGCCATCGACTCGCCCATAAGAAAGATAAGCGGTGGTAGGATGCGCCTTGGCAAAGCGATCGAAGATACTCTCCAATGCCTGGTTACTCTGCGGCAGAGGTTCACTCGGCGCATCCGCCGATGAGTAGTTTTTCAGGATAGGCGCAGCAACCACTTCCGGGAGGCTCGCTATATACTCGACATTTTCACTAATGCCTTTGAAAAACATGCCCATCGCATTATCAATCTGGCGGATCTCTCTGGCGCTGCCATGCAAAAAATCCGTTTCTGCCTGAGCACGCAGGTTGTAGATAACAAGCGCGGCAACCAGCAAAATAGGAATACAGGCGATAGCCGCAAAGGCCCAGGTCAGCTTCTGCTTGATATTCATACCAAATAACCTCAAAGGTTTAAGCTAAACCGCGCTTGCGGGAGCGGCGTGACGCGTCTCTAACTGATGATATCGACAGTTGAACACCTCTCTTTAGTAACGCTTCGCTATAAAGAGCCAAAGAAAACGGTAGCAGGCGAGATGTTTAAGCTGACCATTTCAGCTTAGAACATAAATGGGGAGCAGGGCATCAAGAGCCTTGATACGGGTTCAAGCAGTTAATAGCACAAATCACCAGGTAGAGGTCAGCGAAAAGGGCATACGTAGCGGCTCAATGGGGCCTTCACGGGCACCACACATTTCATCATGTACAACGTGCTGCACCAACACGCAAGACAGTGGCGGCGCGGATGCCGGAAGGTCACTCAACAGATCTCGCAGATGCGTAGTCGAGCGCAGCTGCATGGTTTGCCCCTTGTTATCCAGCAAGGTGCAGCATGTCTCCTGTAGCTGCGCACGCAAAATATAAAAGCCACCTTCCAGTGACAACAACTCCAGCTCACAAATCTTGCCTTCGGTAGCCAGCTTTATCATGTCCTGCAGGGTCATAAAGACCTCCTGTGTAGCGCCTTTCATCACCAAGGCAGTCGATCGCCGTTGTAGGAAAGGAAACCACCACTGTCGTGCGCAGTGCTTTCATCAACCACCGCCAGCAGCTCGGCCGCGGCCTGAGCCGCTGGCCGAGCATTGGCAGCACCGCGAAAGGGTTGCGATAAGGGGGAAACCACGGTTCCCGGATGCAGACTGAGCAGGCGCGCCTTGGGCCACTGACGCCTCAGCTCGATAGCTGCCGTCTTGATCAGCATATTCAGCGCCGCTTTCGACGAACGATAGGCATACCACCCACCCAATCGATTATCGCCGATACTGCCGACCTTGGCCGATAACACAGCCATGGCACCGTCAGCAGACAACAAGGGCAAAAAATGCCGCAACACCAGCGCCGGGCCCAAGGTATTGATCTGGAAAACGCGCCGCAGAGCCTCCGCCTCTATCGCAGCCAACGACTTCTCCGGCTGCACCGCTGGACCATGCAAAATACCGGTGGCCAGCAGGATTAACTGAAACGGGCCCTGCTGCGCCAAAGTGTCGGCTGATTCAGCAATACTGACCGGGTCTTCCAGATCAAGCCGCGGCGTCGTGTTTCGGCCTAACTCGGTTACCTGCGCACAGGCCGAATCGCTCCGCAGAGCAGCACAAAACGCCTGTCCGAGCGCACCGCTACCGCCAATCACCAATACGCGGTAATTGTCTCCCAGAGAGTGCATACGCAGCATCAGCGTAGCCCTGACAGCGTTAAGTTCAGCATTTTAAACCTGTTCATTTCTTAGCCATTCACTGCGTTCAGTTCCGCTAATAAAAGCAGCAAAATAATTGTACAAAGCAAACTATACACAACGGCAGGCGACTGACCATTACGCTTGGCAGCCGCTGCCTGCATAACTTAACGCCATACGCGCAAACAATCTATACACAACTTATACACAAAGCGAACAACCTGCTCACCTAACGCCCTGTTAGCTCTAGATCTGAAAACGAGTAGCAGCAAAGCGGTTGAGCAGCAGATGCATAAGGTAGACCGCAGTCAGTGACAACGTCACCGCGATAGATAACGAGAAGAAGCGATAAAGATCGCTATAGAAGAGGTCCTGGCGTGGCGACAGGTACTGGCCAAACAGGATGGCCATGGTGGTTAGCGCGGCGAAACCGGCACCAGAGCCACCTTCCAGAAGATGTATCCGGGCAAACAGCATGAGGCAGATCCATAGCCCTGCGGCGATAAATGGCAGCACATCAAAGTGATCCATCAGTACAAGCTGTACAACCAGCCCCACGTTGCAACCAACCAGCGTGCCAAGTGCGCGGTTCCAGCCTGCCGGACCAGCTCCTCTCCAGTTCAACGGAAAGAGCACCAGAATACTGGCAACCTGAGCAGACAAGCCGCTCTGCAGGTTAAAAACCTGAAATACGACAAACGACAATGTTGCCACTGTCGTTGCGAGTATCACCTCATGACGCTGGTTGGTCAGCGGTTTGCTTGGCATCTGGCGTGGCTGACGCGGCTCAACGTCGGCAAACAGTACGTGCATCAGCATGGCAATGAACAGCGTTGTCAGTACCGAAACGATATTGGAAGCCACGATGTCGCCGATATCTGCAGTCGGGTAACTGGCAAAGTGCAGCTGCATGGACATGTTGACTATCGACATGGCACCAAACAGAAAGTTAGGCCCGCGACTCATCTCACGAAACAGCAGCGCAAACATGGCCATCACCATGATCGTCATAGGCACTGGCTTATCACCAAACATGCCCTGAATGATCAATACCGAAAAGCTGACCACCAGCATATTGCCCACAAACTGACGCATGACGTGGGAATTCAGTGTCGGAACCATGCCCAACAAGAGAATGGGCTGCACCACAAAAAAAGCGCCATAGTTCCAGCCAGCCAGTTTGCAAATAATAAAACCCAGCACTCCGCCAAACGCGATACGCAGGCACTGGCGTACATCGTTGGGTTCGAGCTGTCGCTTGCTGGTCAGTAGTATGGGTCGCATGGCAAGCCTCAGTATATGTAATGCATGAGGCTGACCAGACGGATCTGCAGGCCACCGAATAATCTGGCCAGGCCACCAACGGGGTACAACTGCACGGTAGCCCGTGAACCTGAGGGTAACTGCGCCAGCAAGTCATGCTCGTCTTGCAGGATCAAATGAATACGCTGGCGCTGCGCATCCCGCACCCAGCGATCAGAGGTCTCGGGCGCCGCAAGGCTGCCATCAGGCAAGAGCTGGCCCTGTGAGGTACCTGCATCGACCGCCGTTACCTGAGCCGCAAACACCTTGCCGGGCAAGGCATCAAATACAATCGCTGCGTCTTCACCCTCATCCATGTGAACCAGGGATTTTTCACGGAAGTCGGCGATGACATCAGCCTCATCACTGACCAGTGCGGCTAGCGAATTACCTACTGCCGCATAGGTGCCTGGCTTGATCTGCAAGTTGGAGACCACGCCGTTTTCTTCGGCACGTACCTCGGTATAACTCAGATTCAGCTCGGCGCGTTCCAGGTCGTTGCGCGCCTGGCGCAAACGCAGATTGTCATCATCAGTCATGCCGCGTTGCACGCGCAATTGCTCTGCGCGCGCCTTGGCACTGGCAAGACTCGACTGCGCCGCGTGATACTTGGCCTGGGTCTGATCATATAGCTGCTGCGCGACATTGCCGCTGCTCAACAATGTTGCCAGACGCTTGTGTTCACGCGACAACTCATTGACCTGAACCTGCGCCGAACGAACCTCGCCTTCCGCTGCAGCCAGGGATGCGTCGTATCCAGAGTTATCACGCTCGGCCGCCTCCAGCGCCAACCTAGCCTGATTGACCGCCAGCTCATAGGGACGTGAATCGATGCTGAATAGCAGATCACCGGCGCGAACGTGCTGATTATCCGTGACCCGCACCTCGACGATCTGGCCGCTGACCTGCGGTGCAACGCGAATAACGGGATGCATGACCCGCGACTGCGGGGTCAGGGGCATCCACAAATCAGCGGCAAGAAAGTAAATAAAGACCACCGCAAAGACGATGAGCGCAGCGCGCACCCAGCGCGCAAAAACCTGATCGGGTGTCATGCGCCCTCCTCCGTATGTTTATCGAGCAGGGTCCGCACATTACCTTCCATGCTCAGTAACACGCTGGCAAAAGCGTCAAGCTGCTGGTGCGATAGTCCGTGATAGATTTCCTCACGGACCTTTGCAATGTGCTCTTCCAACGTCTGCACCCGCTGACGTCCCTGTGCGGTAAACCACAAACAATGCACTCGCCGATCAGTGGCGTGGCTACGTCGCTCAATCAGCTTTTGCTGCTGCAGCTGATTCAGTGTGCGTGTCAGTGAAGGCATCTCTATTGCCAGCTCGGTCGCCAGCGCCTGTTGCGTACAGCCCTCACCTACTTTATCCAGGTGCATCATCACCGCCCAGCGCGCCTCGGTCATTCCCAAATCGCCCACCGCCTGGTTGATTGCGTTACGCCATAGGCGATGTACACGCCCCAAGGCAGAACCCATGGACGGTTTGAGGGTCTGATACAGGAACAGATCGGGGGCAGCGGGCGTGGTCATCAATATCTCCGGGTATGCCTGGCGGAAAAACTAGTTAGCTTGCTAATTAATAGTCTAACTTCGTGCATTTATTTAGCAAGCTAAGTTAATAGGCATTACGGAAACACTGCGTATCCCATCAGAAACAATGCTGCCGACGCATCAGCTCGGCTAAAGCGCCAGAGAAAAACAGATGACACCGCTGTCGTCACACCATGCTTTTGGTTAGAGTTCCGTTAACACGCGAAAGATAGAAGTCTGTCTCTTCGCGCCATCATCCTTAATGAGTGAATCATGTCTTATATCGAAGAATCGCTGTCCACCGGTGAAGTAGTCCACAAGGTCTTTCAACTGCACTGGTTCGCCAAAGTGCCCATGTACTGCTGGATTGTGCTGGGCATTCCGACCTTGGGTATTACCTGGTTGGTCGCGATCTACGAGTACTTTCGCCTGCGCTCGATTGAGCAGGGCGTGACTAACAAGCGGGTTATTCTCAAGAAGGGCATCATCAGCCGGCAGACAGAGGAAATGAAACTGACCTCGATCGAAACCGTGGAGATCGAGCAGAGTGTCTGGGGCCGCATGTTCGGTTATGGCACAGTCAAGCTCACCGGCCGCGGCATCAGCGATGTGACCTTCAAGAACATTGATGAGCCAATGGCGGTCAAACGAGAGATCGAGAGCATCAGCAACCCGATCGCTTGAGCAGCCAAGCGTTAGAGCAAAAAGACGGTCGCAAGCCCCAGGAAGGCAAGAAAGCCAATCACGTCGGTTACTGTGGTCAGTATCACACTGCCTGCCAGTGCCGGATCAATGCCCAGACGGCGCAGCAAGAGCGGAATAAGCAGACCAGCAAAGGCTGCACACAGCAGGTTGAGCAGAATGGCGGCGCCGATGATGGCGCCGATCTGCCAACTACCAAACCAGAGAATCGCTAGTGCAGCAACTACGCCTGCCCACAACAGGCCATTGAGAAATCCAATCCCCAACTCCTTGGCCAGCAGCAGGCGCGCGTTACCACCTTCTACCTGCCCAAGCGCCAATCCGCGAATCACCAGTGTCAGAGTCTGACTGCCAGCAATCCCGCCCATACTGGCAACAATCGGCATCAGCACCGCCAGCGCCACAATCTGCTCCAAAGTGCCCTGAAACAGACCGATAACCCAGGCGGCAAGAAACGCGGTTACCAGATTGATCCCTAGCCAGACAGCCCGGCGACGCGCGCTGGTCAGTACCGGGGCAAACATATCCGCCTCATCATTAAGACCCGCCATGTTCATCATCGCGCGCTCTGAGTCTTCGCGAATGATGTCCATCACGTCATCCACCGTGATACGCCCGAGCAGAATATTATTCTCATCTACAACGCCGGCAGAAAGAATGTCGAGATCTTCAAAGCGACGAGCGACTTCACTACTGGACAGGGTTACATCAAGCGCTTTGAATTCTGCATCCATCACATCGCCGACATGAGCCTCAGGCAAACTGGTGAGCAAGCGACTGAGGCGCAGAACGCCCTGATAGCGGTTTTTACGATCAACCACCATCACCTTGTCGGTATGGTCAGGCAGGTCTTCCAGCAAGCGCAAATAGCGCAGCACCGAGCCAACCCGCACGTCTGCTCGCACCGACAGATGGTCAGTATTCATCAAGCCGCCAGCGGAGTCCTCCGGGTAGGACAGCATCGAGAGCAGCTGCTGACGCTTACGCACGTCCATGGTCTGCAGCAATTCGCGGCCGGTATTTGACGGCAGGTCCTGAATCAGGTCGACCAGGTCATCCAGATCCAGATTCTGCGCAGCGGCTGCCAGCTCCTCCTCTTCCATTTCCAGCGCCAGCCGAGCACGTACCTCATCGTGCAGATGCACCAGAATCTTGCCCGCACGCTCGGCGTCCAGCATATCCCACACGCTGGTCCGCTCTTCCGGCGGCAGTGCTTCCAACAGACCTGCAGCCTTGGCCGGGTGCATTTGCCGAAACGCCTTGCCCACCCGCTTGAACTTGCCCGCTTCCAACGCGTCACGCACACGGGCAATCTGAGTCGTAGCACCGTGTTCGTCATCCTCATCCAGCTCGTCGGATAACGCATCATCCAGCGGGTCGCGCAGCAAGGCCGCAGCCATCAGCGCATCCAGATGGCGTAAGACCTGCTCTTCTGTGTTGTCATCCACCTGCTGCCAGACAGCTTGCCGCTGCTCTGGATCGAGTGCTTCCAGAACGCTGGCCACTTTGCCCGGATGCATGGTCCGCAGCATTTTACGCACACGCTTGCGCTTGCCCTTGGACAGAGCTTCGGCAATGGCATCAAGTTCAGTATGAATGGCGCGGCTACCGTTTTCACTCATGGGCGGGTACTACTCCTGTGGCTGAATAGGACAACGGACAGTCAAGGCCCCGCACAACATCCAACGCAGTGAAAGCCTGCGCTCAAATAAGGTGGTGACGGCCAAAGCCGTCTGGTGGCAGGTGCTGTTGCAGACAGGTTCTAATGTACTCTTGGCAGACGCTCTGCACCAGAACACAGTCACGCCTCTGACTGCTCTCGGCTGGCTTCGCAGGTCGCCAGAAGCAGAAAATAGCCGACCACACACAAACCACATCATGCTCACAAAGAAGCTCTCGATACTGGCACTCGTTAATCAACCAGGGAGACTCAGCATGAAACGCATGATTGGATGGCTACTCATCATAAGCAGTCTGTTTGGCCAGCAGACCTTGGCCAACGCAGCCGATCCGGACCAACCACAGACCGGACTGCTGTTAATGCGCAACGGCGCTGAATCAGAATGGCAGGCCGCTCTGCTACTCAACACCGACATTGACGTGCAGATCAATGGCCCCGTTGCCGAAGTGCGCATACGCCAACGTTTCACCAACCCAGGCGAGCATTTCAGCGAAGGCGAGTACGTACTACCGATGAGCGAAAACGCCGCTGTGCATGCGATGACGCTGGATATCGGCGAGCGTCATATCGTCGGTGAAATTCATGAGAAAGCCGAGGCCAAAGCCATTTATGAGAGAGCCAAAGCCAATGGTCAGCAGACCGGTTTGACCGAGCAGCGACGCCCCAACCTGTTCAGCACCTCGGTCGCCAACATTGCCGCAGGCGAGACCATCAGCGTCACTCTGCAATACACCGAGCTACTCATCCCCGATGCCAACCAGTTCAGCCTGCGCCTGCCGCTGACCATGACACCGCGCTATACCGCGGCGCAACCGCTGGAATTTGGCGAAGCACCCGCACCGGCGGTGGAAGGCCGCATTGTGCAGCAGCAGTGGACCGACGCACCTTCGCATCAGGCACGACTAAACATCTACCTGGATGGCGGCATGGAACTGCAACAGATTCACAGCCCCAGCCATCCACTTACTGCCAACTACGACGGCCGTGGTTATCAAGTGGAGCTGGCTAACAACACGGTGATCATGGAGCGCGATTTTATTCTTGAGTGGCAACTACCCACTAACGCCGGCAATCAGGCATCGATATTTACCGAAACAGTCAACGGCGAGCAGTACGCCATGCTGATGCTCTCCCCCGCTGCGCGCGAGGCGATCAGCCAGCGACAGCCACGCGAGGTAATACTGATCATCGACACCTCCGGCTCCATGCAGGGTTCACGCATGCGTCAGGCCAGAGAAAGCCTGCTATACGCTATCCAGCGCCTGGAGCCGGAAGATCGCTTTAACGTACTGGAATTCAATAGCGATTACAGCGAGCTATTCCAGGAGCCCCGCCAGGCCAGCAAGGCAAATCGCGATACCGCTACTGAATGGGTGGCGCAACTGGAGGCCAGCGGCGGTACCGAAATGCTGCCTGTGGTCGCCAACGCGCTGGGCCAACAAGGCGAGCAGGGGTATCTGCGCCAGCTCATTTTCATTACCGATGGCTCGGTCAGTAATGAGCAGGAAGTCCTGACGCTGATCGACCTCCGCTTGGACACATCACGGCTGTTCACCGTGGGTATCGGCGCGGCGCCCAACAATTACCTGCTGCGCAAAGCGGCGGATATTGGCCGTGGCCAATTTACCTCGGTCAATGATGGGCAAGGCGTCAGCGCGGCGATGAACCAACTGTTCAGCAAGCTGGAAGCACCGGTGCTGACCAACCTGCGCATTGCAATGGATGAAGGCGTCAGCGCTGAAATCTGGCCGGAAAAACTGCCCGACCTCTACGCTGACCAACCGCTGGTGGTCGCTATGAAACTCAACCGCTTGCCGCGCAGCATCATCCTCTACGGCAACCAGCCCGAGCCCTGGCAGCAAGAATTAGATGTGCCACAGGCACAACAGCACAAGGGCGTATCCACACTCTGGGCGCGCAGCAAAATAGAGTCACTCATGGATCGTATAACCCAAGGTGAGCCAGAACCCATCATCCGTGAAGCGGTACTTGAGGTCGCCTTGCGCCATCAACTGCTAAGCCGTTACACCAGCTTCGTGGCGGTCGATAAAACACCGGTACGTCAAGCGCAGGAGCCGCTGAACAGCCAGCAGATACCCAACCTCAACCCGATTGACCACCAGGCCTACCCGCAAACCTCGCTCGGTCTGCTGCAGATCTGGCTGCTGGCAGCAATGCTGCTGATGGCTGGACTGGCTATGCTGTATTGGCAACGGCCACGTCATGCGTAAATTGATCGCGGTAGCTCTCTTGCTGGGTGCCCTCGGCTTTGCTGGGCAAGGCACCTGGCTGCAGGGCAAAGCCATAGTGGCCCAGTGGCTGATTGCACAGGCCTGGGAGCAGCAACTCAGTAGTGGCGAGCAGGTGCGTCCATGGTCCTGGGCCGATACCTGGCCGGTGGCCAAACTAACCGCGCCCGATGGCAGCATCAGCTATGTGCTGTCCGGCGTCAGCGGGCAGGCACTGGCTTTTGGTCCTGGCAAGCTCGACAACGGGGTGGGTCCCGGCGATATCGGCACCTTGGTGTTAGCCGGCCACCAGGACAGTCATTTCGCCTTTATGCAGCGCCTGAAAACCGGTGACCGGCTGCGCATACAAGCTGCCAACGGCGAGGAGTATCAATACCGTATCGACAGCCAGCGCGTGGTCGACAGTCGCGAGGAACGTATCGAGCTACAGCACAGGCGCGCTGAATTGCGCCTGGTCACCTGTTATCCGTTTGCCTCGCTTACTAGCGGCGGGCCGATGCGTTATGTGGTCAGCGCCTCACTTGAACCATACCTATGATTGCGCTGCCGGTGCCTGAGCAGCCACAATCAGCGCTCGATGGTGAGTGCGAACAGGTCATGGCTGACAACATACTGATAATTGAAGACGAGCCGGCAATTGCCGATGCGCTGCTCTATGCGCTGGGTACCGAAGGCTTCGCCACCCAATGGTGCGCACTGGCAGGTGATGGCATGCAGTGGCTACAGAACAATCCCGTAGATTTCGTGATACTGGATGTCGGCCTGCCGGACGAGAGCGGCTTTGAACTATGCCGCCGGATTCGCCAATTCTCATCAGTGCCCATCATGTTTCTGACCGCGCGCAAGGAAGAAGTGGATCGTATTGTCGGCCTGGAAATCGGTGCCGACGACTACGTGGTAAAGCCCTTTAGTCCGCGCGAGATATCGGCCCGGGTGCGCGCCATCCTGCGGCGGGCGCGCCCGGAACCAGCCAACACTGAAACCGCGTCGCTGTTTGTCGACGATTCGGCACGGCGACGCATACGTTATCAGCAAGAGTGGCTGGACCTGACCCGCTATGAGTACCTGATACTCAGCACCCTGCTGCAGCATCCTGAGCACGTACGCAGCCGCGATCAATTAATGGACGCCGCCTGGGATGACCCCGCTGCCAGCCTGGACCGCGTAGTCGATACCCATATAAAGGGGATTCGCACCAAGCTGAAACGCATATTGCCAGGTCACGATCCCATCATCACTCACCGCGGGTTGGGCTACAGCATCAAGGTGCGACCACCCGGTGACCACGCGTGACCCTGAGTACCCGGTTACTGGTCGCCTGGTTTCTGATTGCCGGGCTGGCCACGGTGCTGTTTCTCAGCAGCATCCTTAATCAGGTTCCTTCCTCGGTGCGTCAGGCCAGCGAGGAGGTCATGGTCGATAGTGCCAACCTGCTCGCAGGTATAGCTGAGCTGCACTGGAACGACGGCTTTACCAGCGACAGCCCATTCAGTAACGCGGTCAAACGGTACCTGGCAAGGCCTCTGGACGCCCAGATCTGGTCACGCCACAAAACCCAAAACGAGCTAGTGTTGTACCTGACAGACACCCAAGGCAAGGTCCTCTTCCACACAGACGCAAGCCAGATCGGCGCGGACTACTCAAAATGGCGCGACGTATCCATGACTCTGCGTGGTGAATACGGCGCGCGCACGACGCGCAATGATCCGGAGGATGAAACAACCAGCTTCATGTATGTCGCAGCACCGGTGTATCAGGGCGATGAATTGGCTGGTGTGCTCACCCTGGGCAAGCCAAACGCCAGCCTGCACCCCTTCATCACCCTGGCACACGGCTATTTTTGGCAGCGTGGCGGCATTATTCTGCTGGGCGCACTGTTGCTGGGTGCGGGCATGGCCTATTGGCTTACGCGCTCGGTGCGGCAGTTGGTTGATTATGTCGAGCGGGCGCGCAACGGCGAACGGGTCAGCCCACCGGAGCTGGCGGACCGCGAGCTGGCCCGATTGGCCAGCGCGACCGAAGCCATGCGTCAGGAAATTGATGGTAAGGCCTATGTCGAGCAATACGTGCACACGCTGACACACGAGATGAAGTCGCCGCTGTCCGCCATTCGCGGTGCCGCCGAGCTACTGCAGGAAGACGATGTGCCCGCACCCATGCGCAGCCGCTTCCTGGCCAATATCGACAACGAGTCAGAACGCCTGCAGCGTCTTATCGACCGCCTGCTGTCACTCGCCAGCGTGGAGAAACTAAAACATCTGGAACACCCCGAAATCATCGACCTGGCTGAAATTGCAGGCAAGGAGCTGGAAGCCAAGGGTCCGCTGGCGCAAAAGAAATTCCTCCGTCTATCGCTGACCTGCGCAGCAGCCAGCCAACTGCAGGGCGACGCCTTCCTGATTGAGCAGGCGATCAGCAATCTACTGGACAACGCCATCGAGTTCAGCCCGCCAGAGGGCGAGGTAACGGTCAGCATTGAGGAACAGGACGCGAACCTGCTGGTACGCATCGGCAATCAAGGACCGTCAGTACCGGAGTACGCGCTGGATAGGGTATTCGAGCGTTTCTATTCCTTGCCGCGCCCGGACAGTCAGCGCAAGAGCACCGGGCTCGGGCTGAGCTTTGTCAGTGAAGTTGCCAAGCTACATCATGGTCACATTGAACTGCACAACTGCAATATCGGCGTCGAGGCCGTACTGACCCTGGCTCGCGGCCAGCGCCCGGCAATCGAAGGCAACGCCTCGACCACCGGGCGCACGCGCGCTTAATCCTCGTAGGACTCGATCGGCGGGCAGGCGCAGAACAGGTTGCGGTCGCCGTAGACGTTATCGATACGGTTCACACTCGGCCAGAACTTGTTGGCGGCAACCCACGCCTGCGGGAACACAGCCTCTTCACGGCTATAAGCGCGCTGCCAGTCACCAGTGATATCCGCGAGGGTATGCGGCGCGTTGTGCAGCGGGTTGTCCTCTGCCGTCCACTCGCCCTGCTCGACCTTGCGGATTTCGGCACGGATGGTCAGCATCGCATCAACAAAACGATCCAGCTCCGCTTTGGATTCGCTTTCGGTCGGCTCGATCATCAGCGTACCCGCCACCGGGAAGGACATAGTCGGTGCGTGGAAGCCAAAGTCCATTAGCCGCTTGGCCACGTCTTCCTCGGTAATACCGGACGCCGCCTTGAGCGGGCGAATGTCGATGATGCACTCGTGCGCGACGCGGCCATTGCGGCCGCTGTAGAGCACCGGATAAGCATCACCCAGGCGCTTGGCCAGATAATTGGCATTGAGAATGGCCACGGCGGTGGCCTGGCGCAGACCGATAGCGCCCATCAGTGCGATATAGGTCCAACTGATCGGCAGGATGCTGGCACTACCCCAGGGCGCAGCGCTAACTGCGCCGTTCTGCGGGTTCGGGCCATCCAGCGGTACTACCGGGTGATTAGCAACGAAGGGCGCCAGGTGCGCCTTGACGCCGATCGGGCCCATGCCGGGGCCACCACCGCCGTGCGGAATACAGAAGGTCTTGTGCAGGTTCATGTGCGACACGTCAGCCCCAATATCGGCCGGACGGGTCAGACCCACCTGCGCATTCAGGTTGGCGCCATCCATGTAAACCTGGCCGCCGTGCTGGTGAACGATCTCGCAAATCTCGCGAATACCCTCTTCGTAAACACCATGGGTCGACGGATAGGTAATCATCAGGCAGGACAGCTTCTCGGCGTTGTCTTCAGCCTTCTGGCGCAGATCGGCTACGTCTACGTTGCCCTGATCATCACAGGCGACCAGTACCACGCGCATGCTGGCCATCATCGCTGAGGCTGGGTTGGTGCCGTGCGCCGAGGTAGGGATCAGGCAGACATCGCGATGCGCATCGCCATTAGCTTCATGGAACTTGCGGATCGCCAGCAGACCGGCGTACTCACCCTGCGCGCCCGAGTTGGGCTGCATGCAGATAGCATCAAACCCGGTAATGCCGCGCAACATGGCTTCCAGCTCGTCAATCATCTGCTTGTAGCCCTCGGCTTGCGCCAGAGGAACAAAGGGATGCAGCTGACCGAACTCCGGCCAGGTGATGGGAATCATCTCAGTCGTTGCGTTCAGCTTCATGGTGCAGGAGCCGAGCGGGATCATCGAATGGTTAAGCGCCAGGTCCTTGTTCTCCAGCGACTTGATGTAACGCAGCATCTCGGTTTCCGAGTGGTAGCTGTTGAACACTGGATGGGTCAGAAAATCGGAAGTACGACGCAGCTCGGCGGGGATACCCGGCTCAGTGCCGATAATTTGTGCGTCCAGCGCGGACAAATTCTGCCCATGCGCCTCACCGACAATTACGGCCAGCAGCGTTTCAACCGTAGCACGGGTAGTGGTTTCATCCAGGCTGACACCCACCGCATCACCGTCGATCATACGCAGGTTTACACGCGCGGCGCGTGCGCGTCCGACAATCTCGCCAGCCTTACCCGGCACATTCAGGGTCAGGGTGTCGAAGAAGCTCTGATTACGCAGAGTGACACCCGCCGCCTGCAGGCCTGCAGCCAGAATGGCAGTCAGGCGATGTACCCGGTCGGCAATGACCTTGAGGCCCTGCGGACCATGATAGACCGCGTAAAAGCTGGCTATGTTGGCCAATAGAACCTGAGCGGTACAGATGTTGGAGTTGGCCTTCTCGCGGCGAATATGCTGCTCGCGGGTCTGCAGCGCCATACGCAGTGCGCGGTTGCCACGGGCGTCGACCGACACGCCAATAATGCGGCCAGGCATGGCGCGTTTGTAGGCATCACGCGTTGCAAAGAAGGCCGCGTGCGGTCCACCGTAGCCCATAGGCACACCGAAACGCTGGGCAGAACCAAAGACCACATCGGCGCCCAGCTCACCCGGCGAGGTCAATTTCACCAGCGCTAACAGGTCAGCGGACACACACGCCAGACCCTTTTGCGCCTGAACCCGCTCGATCAGTGGCTTGAGATCGCGAATCTCACCCCAGGTAGTCGGGTACTGGAACAAGGCACCGAACACCTCATGCTCGCCCAGCGTCGACACATCATCCACCACCACGTCAAAGCCAAAAGCTTCGGCACGAGTGAGTACGACTGAAATCGTCTGTGGATGGCAGTCCTCATCGACAAAGAACAGGTTGCTCTTGCTCTTGGCCACCCGCTTGGCCAACGCCATGGCCTCCGCTGCGGCAGTAGCCTCATCCAGCAGCGAGGCACTGGCCAGCTCCATACCGGTCAGATCGATAGTCAGCTGCTGGAAGTTCAACAAGGACTCCAGGCGGCCCTGGGCAATCTCCGGCTGGTAAGGTGTGTAGGCGGTATACCAGCCCGGATTCTCCAGCACATTGCGCAGAATCACCGTCGGCGTCAGGGTGCCGTGGTAGCCCATACCGATACAGGAGGTAAACACCTGATTGCGCGCGGCGACCTGCTTCAGGTAGCTCAGCACTTCGGCTTCGCTACGCGGCGCGCCCAGCTCCAGCAGCTCATTACGCAGAATACTCTGCGGCACGGTCTGACCAACCAGATCCTCCAGCGAGTTGGCGCCGAGGGCGTCGAGCATGGCTTGCTGCTCGGCGGCATCGGGGCCGATATGTCGGCGGATGAAGTCGTCGGTCTGTTCCAGATCAGTGAGGCTGAACGCGTTACTCATGAGTGGTTACCTGCAAAAGACAAATGAAGCAAAAGAAGGAAAGCAAAAAGCCCTGAGGCGACTCAGGGCTTTTACTGCAACAGGACAGACCGCAGATCAGATGGCAGCGCCATAGGCGTCAGCATCCAGCAGTTTGTCCAGCTCGCTAACGTCGCTGGGCTTGATCTTGAAGAACCATGCCGCACCGTATGGCTCGCTGTTGACCAGCTCGGGAGAATCGGTCAGCGCTTCGTTGACCGCAATGACTTCACCGCTGATAGGTGCGTAGATGTCGGATGCAGCCTTGACTGACTCAACCACTGCACACTCTTCACCGGCACTGACCTGGCGGCCCACATCGGGACATTCGACAAAAACCACGTCACCCAGCAAGTCCTGGGCATGGTCGGTAATGCCCACGGTGACAGTGCCGTCAGACTCAAGACGGGTCCATTCGTGGCTGGAGGCGTAACGCAATTCAGCGGGAATATTGCTCATTGATAGGTCCTCAAAATTGAAACGTAATCTTATTCAACAACGGCCTGGCCGTTGCGCACGAAGCTGGGCTTGACCACTCGTACATCGAGTAACTTGCCGCGAATCTCGACTTTGGCCGTGCTGCCTGTACCGCGCGGCACTCGGGCCAGAGCGATCGAGTAGCCAAGCGTTGGCGAGAAGGTGCCGCTGGTGATCTCACCTTCACCCACCCCCTCGACAATAACTTTCTGGTGACCACGCAAGACCGCACGCTCGGACAGGACCAGCCCAACCAGCTTGGGTTGATCGCCGGCTTCTTTCTGCTCGGTCAGGGCCGCGCGACCGATAAACTCGCGGTCGGCTGGCTCCCAGGCAATGGTCCAGGCCATATTGGCGGCCAATGGCGAGATATTTTCGTCCATATCCGAGCCGTACAAATTCATCCCGGCCTCCAGTCGCAGCGTGTCGCGTGCGCCCAGGCCACAGGGCTTGCAGCCAGCAGCCAGCAGCGCATCCCAGAACGCCGCAGCTTCGGTACCGGGCAGCATGATTTCCAGACCATCCTCGCCGGTATAACCGGTCCGGCCGATGAACCAATCGCCGTCAGGCAGGCCCTGAAAGGGTTTGAGATCGACAATAAGTGCTGCACGGGCGTCGGTGACCACTTGCTTGGCAACCTCGATAGCGCGAGGCCCCTGCACGGCGATCATCGCCAAGTCGGGGCGTTCAGTCAGCGTTACGGCAAAGGACTCAGCCTGGCGATTCATCCACTCCAGGTCCTTAACACGCGTCGCGGCATTGACCACTACACGATAGCCATTCACGGTCAGATAGACGATCAAATCATCAATCACGCCGCCCTGCTCGTTCAGCATGCCGCTATACAGCGCCTTGCCAGAGGACTTGAGACGGGCAACATCGTTGGCCAGCAAAAACTGCAGGTAGTTCTGCGCTTCGGTGCCGGTCACGTCGACCACTGTCATGTGCGACACATCGAACATGCCGACGTCACGTCGCACTTGATGGTGCTCTTCCAGCTGAGAACCGTAGTTGAGAGGCATGTCCCAGCCACCAAAATCGACGATTTTGGCGCCAGCGGCAAGATGCTGTTCGTACAGGGGAGTCCGCGAGGCCATGCAGCAGTCCTTCATTCTGTAGGATTTCAAAGCCCGGATTGTAGCCCCAAACCGCATCACTTTGCAGTACTTCACCCAAAGGTAAGATCTGCAGGCGATTTAAAACGGCTTCAGGCTGGCAATGCCGCCTGAAACCGGGCCTAACCCGGGCGCCCTGCCGAACGCCGAATCAACACAATGACCGGTAGTAGCCCTGCCAGCACCAGGCTCAAAGCGGGCAAGGCGGCACGCGCCCAATCACCTTCTGCGGTCAGGCTGTGGATACGCACAGCCAGCGTGTCCCAACCAAAGGGACGCATCAACAGCGTAGCAGGCATTTCTTTCAGTACATCGACAAAAACCAGTAGCGCAGCACTGAAAATACCGGGCAGCAGCAAAGGCAGATAAATACGCCACAGCACGCTGATGCCGTTATGCCCGAGACTATGCGCAGCCTCAGGCAGCGCCGGCCTGATCCGCGCCAGCGAGGAGTCGAGCGGACCACTGGCAACCGCCATGAAACGTATCAGGTACGCCAGTAACAGGGCGAAAAGACTGCCGAGAAGCAATGGCGCAGGATCCTCGGCGCCCCACCACTGCCGCAGCGGAATAATCAGTTGATTATCGGCAAAGCTGAAAGCAAACATGATACCGACGGCCAGCACCGATCCCGGCAGCGCATAGCCCAAGTTAGCCAACGCGACGGCAGAGCGTACCCGGCGCAGCGGCTGCAATCTGCGCGCCAGCACCAGCAGCAAAGCAACCGTCACTGTCACCAGAGCAGCAATCGCGCCCAGCAGCAGCGTGTTGCGAATAAGCGTCCAGTACCGGCTATCGAAGTCACTCTTGCCGCTGCTGACCAGCCAATACAGCAACTGCATTACCGGAATGATGAAGGCAATAGCCAGCACCAGCAGGCAAAAGCCGAAGGCCAGCCAGCCACGCACACCTTGCAGCCGGTAAAGCGCGCCCTGGCGGGGGCGCTCAGCGCCGGGGAAGCGCTTGCTGCCTTGCGCGCGGCGCTCGGCGTAAAGCGCGAGCAACACAAATAACAGCAACAAACTGGCCAGCTGCGTCGCCGTCTGCAAGCTGAAAAAGCCATACCAGGTCTTGTAGATCGCGGTAGTAAAGGTGTCGTAGTTGAACACCGAGACAGCCCCGAAATCTGCCAGCGTCTCCATCACCGCCAAGGCAGCACCAGCACCGATGGCCGGACGCGCCATGGGCAAGGCTACACGCCAGAAGGCTTGCCACGGGGTATGCCCCAGCACCCGCGCCGCATCCATCAAGCCGCGACCCTGAGCCAGAAACGCCCCGCGCGCCAGCATGTAAACGTAGGGATAAAAAACCAGTACCAGCACCAGAATCACGCCGCTGGTAGAGCGAATCGACCACATACGAAAGTCGTTACCCAACCAATCTCGCAGCAGAGTCTGCAAAGGACCAGCAAAATCCAGCAGACCGATCATCACAAAAGCGAGCACATAAGCAGGAATAGCAAAGGGCAGCATCAGTGCCCAATCGAACCAACGGCGGCCAGGAAACTCGCAGAGACTGGTCAACCAGGCCAGACTCACGCCTAACATCACCACCCCGGTGGCGACACCGATAATGAGTATTAACGTATTACTCAGCAGTCGCCCCATCTGCGTTTGTAGCAGGTGCGTCCAGATATCTACATCCAGGCTATTCCAGCTGAGCACCAGCACCACGAGCGGCAAAAGCACCAACACAGCGGCGGCATAGGCAACCAGACGCCAACGGCGTTTATCGGCAATGGAAGGGCGCACTACAACAACTCCTGCCAGCAGGCTGTTGAAAAATAAAGGCGAAGCAGCCAAGACAAGGGCCAGTTCAAACACAGCATTGGCCAGACAACTAGTCTTTCAACCGGCTGCCCACCCAGATACAACAACGCCCGGTCTAGCGACCGGGCGTGCAGTATATCGACAAATAGCGCTCAGAGCTGCGCCAGGATCAATGCCAGCCAACGCGATCCATCATCATGATGGCTTCCGCCTGACGACGACCAGCAACCTCAACATTGACGTTGTCAGCCTTGAAGTCGCCCCAGGACGCCACTTCGGCAGAGGGTGCGACCGACTCATTCGCCGGAAACTCCTGATTCACATCAGCAAAAACTCGTTGCGCTTCCTCGGTGGTAAGCCACTCAAGGAACTCGATCGCGCCCTTGCGGTGCTTGGCGTAATGCGTCACACCGGCACCAGAGATATTGACGTGCACACCACGGTCATCCTGATTCGGCCAGAACAGCTTGACCGGCAAGTCGGGATTGGCCACTTCAAGGCGCCCGAAATAGTAGCTATTGACGATACCCACGTCGCACTGACCCGCTGCGATGGACTGCAGCAACGCCGTATCATCCGGGAATACTGGAGTCGCCAGGTTATTGACCCAGCCCTGCAACACCTCGGAAGTCCGCTCCGCCCCCAGGGTCTCGATCATCGTGCCGGTTAGAGACTGGTTGTACACCTTTTTCGCGGTACGCAGGCACAAGCGACCCTGCCACTCACTGTCAGCCAGCGCCTCATAGGTACTCAACGTCTCGGGATCAACTCGTTCGGTTGAGTAGGCAATGGTACGCGCACGCAGCGAAAGACCGGTCCAGTAGCCGTTGGCCGAACGATACTGAGCGGGGATATTGGCTTCAATTACGTCGGATTTAACCTCACGCAGCACACCCTGTTGCTCTGCCTGCCAGAGGTTGCCAGCATCAACCGTAATCAGCAGGTCTGCCGGCGTGTTGGCGCCCTCTGCCTTCAGTCGCGCCAGCAGCGGCGCTTCGCTGTCAGTAATAAACTGGATATTGGTGCCGGTCTTTTCGGTGTACAGATCGAACACCGGCTTGATCAGGTGATCTTGACGGGAGGAATAGACAACCAGCTCCTTGGCTTGGGCCAGGTTGCCCAGTGTGCTCAGCGCGAGCCCGATGACGGCTGCATTGCGAATCACTGACATGGAAACGCCTCTTGGTCGAGAAATTGAAGGCAGATGATAATGATTAGAGTTTAGCTTATCAAACTATTAGTGCTGACTGCCCAGTCTTATGGCCGGGCCAGTGAGGGCAACTCACCACTCACGCCCATAGCGCGTCGCATCACTTCTGCCTTGATCAACGGAGCCTGATCAAAGATCGTCATACCCGCATTGCGCAACCAGCGCAGCGGCAAGGCCTGCGCATGAAACAGTCGTTCAAAGCCTTCCATCGCCGCCATGACCGCCAAATTACTACCCATGCGTGCACGCTCATAGCGCTGCAGTACCGCGAGCTCGGCCAGGCTTTCTCCGCGCGCTAACGCCTCATGCAATACATCACTAAGCGCAGCCGCATCGAGAAAACCCAGGTTCACGCCCTGCCCCGCCAGCGGATGAATGCTGTGCGCAGCATCACCAACCAATACCAATCCCGGCATCGCATAATGCTTGGCATGGCGTTGGCGCAGCGGGATGCTGACTCTTTGATCAACTGACAGGACCGGCCCCAGGCGCGCTTCCAGCGCCTCGGTGATGGCTGCGCAGAACGCCGTATCATCCAGCGCCATCACCTCTGCGGCCGCGTCTGGCAAAAGCGACCATACAATGGAGCAGTAGTGTTTTGCGTCCTGAGAGGGCAAAGGCAGAAACGCCAGGGGGCCGCTCGGCAAAAAGCGCTGCCAGGCCGTGTGCTGATGTGGCTCAGACAGTTCAACCGTAGTAACCACCGCATGATGCAGATAATCCCACTCGCGCATGGCAAAGCCAGCCAACTCGCGCAGTCGAGAGCGCGCACCATCGGCGGCCACGACCAAAGGTGCCTGCAGGCGCTGGCCATCATTGCCGTCAATTCGCCAGCCGCTATCTTCACGCACCAGACCGCGAACCTTTACGCCCGGCAACAAGGTTACCTGGCTGGCGTGCAGTTGCTGCAGCAAGCCATTCTGCACCCGGTAATTCTCAACAATATGACCCAGCCGCGACTCACCCAGCGCTTGCGCGTCAAAATGCACCTCACCAGTGCCTTCTGCGTCCCACACGCACATACTGCGGTAGGCCACGCCCGCATCAGAAGCAAACCGCTGCCAGGCACCCAAGCCCTTGAGTATTTGTTCCGAGGCCGCACTCAAGGCGCTGACGCGGGGATCAAAGCCCGAACCGGTAACCGGAGCCGGAATTAGCTCCAGCGCCTGGCTGTCGAGCAAGCCGATGCGCAGCCGAGTATCAGCCAGGGCGCAGGCAAGTGCCGAACCCACCATACCGGCACCGACAATCAGTACATCGAAGTGCTGTGTTGAATCCGTCTGCTGCGCTGCTGTGCTCATCCCTTCAACCCCATGGCCTGACGCGCAAAAACCGTTTTCAGTGGCGAGACTATATCCATTCCCAGCAACCCCAGATTGCGACCAGCCGCCAGGACCGGCCGTTGATTACTGAACAAGCGTGTCAGCCAGTCGCTAACTGCAATGGTCTGCCGTTGATCGGCTTGCTGCCGTTGCAGGTAATGCTGCAGCAAGCGCAAGTCGCCCGGCGACTGCGCCTGACCGGCACCAACAAGGGTATCCGCCAGCGCCATGGCATCGCGCAGCGACAGATTAAACCCCTGCCCCGCAATAGGATGCAGACTGTGCGCAGCATTACCCAGCACGACCAACCCGGAGCGCACCTGCTCCTCGGACTCGGTCAGGCTAAGCGGATAACTGTGTCTTGAACCCACCTTCTTCAGCGCGCCCATGCGAAAGCCAAAAGCGTCCTGCAATCGTGCCAGAAAGGCAGCATCCGACAACTCAGCGACCGCAGCCGCTTCGTCTGCAGGCAACGTCCAGACCAGGGCGCTGCGCTTCTCTGACATCGGCAGCAAGGCCAACGGGCCGCTTTCGGTAAAGCGCTCGTAAGCCACACCCGCGTGTCCGTCAGCGCTGGTAATGTTGGCAATGATCGCCGTCTGCCCATAAGGCCGACTCTGGCGATGAATACCTAGCTGCTCTAGCAAGCCAGAGCGTCCGCCATCGGCGATCACCAGCAAATCAGATTGCTGCTGATGCTCGCCCTGTTCTGCCGCCACTGTCAGTTGGTAGCCTTGCGGCGCAGCGGCCACCCGAGTAACCCGCGCTGGTGCTTGCCAGCTCACCACCGAATGATCCAGCGCGCCAAGCAAGGCCTCGCCGAGCACCGCGTTCTCAACGACATAACCGAGAGCTGGCACGCCTTCGCGCTGCGCCGCTAAACGAGTCACCCCAGGATGGCCGCGATCCGAGACGTGAATATGCGCAATAGGCTCAACCCGCTGCGCCAAAGCAGGCCATAGGCCTAGTCGCTCAAGCAACAAGCGGCTGCCATGGGACAGTGCAGTGGAACGCGCATCGTAGCTGGGTTGATCATCAACAGCGCCGGGCGGGTGACTTTCAATCAACTGCAGCTGCCAGTCATGCTGCTGCGCATGCGATTGCAGTGCCAGCGCCAGACTGGCGCCAACCATGCCACCACCGACAATGCTGATCACCTTGCTCACGCGGGCTCCGCCTCCGTCTGGCGTGCGGCTGCCATCAGTGCTTCTATCTCGTCCGGCTCCTTAACGACATTGCCGGTCAGCACCTGACAACCCGTTTTGGTGACCACCACATCATCTTCAATACGAATGCCGATACCGCGCCACTTACGGGGCACGCTGTCATCGTCTGGCGAGATGTAAATACCTGGTTCAACGGTCATTACCATCCCCGGCTCGAGTGCGCGCCAGACGCCGCCGACGCGGTACTCACCCACGTCATGCACGTCCATACCCAACCAGTGACCAACTCGGTGCATGTAAAAGCGGCGATAGGCTTCAGCGGCAATCAGCTCGTCCACATCGCCCTTGAGCAGCCCCAATTCCACCAGCCCTGCGGTAATGACTCGCAGACTGGCATCGTGCGACTCGTTCCAACTACGATCCGGCCCAATCGCCTCGATTGATGCGTACTGCGCGGCCAGCACAATGTCATAAATAGCGCGTTGTTCAGGGCTGAAGCGACCGTTGGCTGGAAAGGTGCGGGTAATATCACTGGCATAGCAGTCAAGCTCGCAACCAGCATCAATCAGAATCAGGTCGCCGTCGCGAATCTGCGAGGTGTTTTCGGTGTAGTGCAGAATACAGCCGTTGCGGCCCGCAGCCACAATCGAGGAGTAAGCGGGCGAACGGCTGCCATGGCGCATGAAAGTATGCTGCAACTCGGCTTCCAGCTGATACTCATACATGCCTGGACGGCAGACTTGCATGGCACGGGTATGCGCCTCACAGGAAATATCGGCTGCACGCTGCATGACCTTGAGTTCACCAGCGCTCTTGTACAGCCGCATATCATGCAGCAAGTGATCCAGCGCAACGAACTCGCTGGGCGGCTGCGCACCCAGGCGCGCCTTGCTGCGAATCTGATTGATCCAGTTGGTCAAACGACGATCAAACTCAGGATTGGCGCCCATCGCGTAGTAGACACGCGTGCGCCCTTCGATCAGCCCCGGCAGAATGTCATCGATATCCGTAATCGGGAACGCATCACTGGCACCATACTCACTGACAGCGCCATCCTGCCCGGCACGATAACCATCCCACAGCTCGCGTTCCTTGTCCTTCTCCCGGCAAAAAAGCACGTAATCGCCATGCTCACGGCCCGGCACCAGGACGGCAACCGCTTCCGGCTCGGGAAAGCCTGTGAGGTACTGGAAATCGCTATCCTGTCGGTAATTATGTTCTACATCACGGTTGCGCACATAAACTGGCGCGGCCGGCAAAATCGCAATGCTGTTGGGTTCCATCTGATTCATCAGCGCCTTACGGCGGCGGGCGTAATCCTGCTTGCTGATTTGCATGAAGACCTCGATCAATGCAGTGATGCGGGTGGGGTGTCCTGCTCGCTGGTAGCTGGCTGGCACTCACTAAAGACCATGAGCACAGCCATACGCACGTACTCCATGACTTCCATAAAGTCGACCTCATTGGCCTCCGACTCATCCAGATCGGTTTGCACCTGCGAGATCGCCACAAAGTCACGTAGCACGCTATCCGCCTCTTCGCTCAGCTCGCCGCTGCGCTCGACCAGACCAAAGCCCGCCAGAAAACCTTCACACCAATGCCCGAGAGCTTCGGTGCGGTGATCAATAGTAGCGCTATCGTCGGGCAGCACCAGACTGAGATCAAAACCGCTGCCGGTGAGTTCCGCCAAACTGGCGTCGTAGAGCTGAATCAGTGCGACCTTGCCGGCCTCGGGCAAACTACCGGAACCATCCAGCAGCTCGTTGGCAACGGCAAGCCAGGTAGTATGATCAAGGCGCGCACCTGCAGACAGGCGGCCGACCAGATGGCCGTGCAACTCGGCCGGGTGAGCAACGGCCCCCACATCGCTGCAGATCTGGGCGTAGCGGTCATAGTCAAAAACGGCGGGCATCAAAGCCATAGTGGTTTCCGGGCCTCTTGGAAGTGAGAAACAGGCACTGCCGCGAGTCGTGAATACAGGTATGCTATGGCCTGCACGCGGACGCTCGAAGCAGATGAACTAATGTGGGTCTATTGTGCCTGCCCAGCAAGGGGTAAATCTACCGCCCTGCTAGCGGCAAGCCCAATCCGGACACCGGTCAATAGTGCATTGCGCGAGGTTTGACCACCTTGCGGGCCGCCTCTATAGTGGCTCAACACCGGGAAGACAGAATGGCAACAATGGACGCACCCGATATCGACGCACTCACACAACGCATTACCCAACTGATTGACCTCTGCGACCAACTTAAACTGCAGAATCAGCACCTGCTTGCGCAGGAGCGTTTGTGGCGAGATGAACGCGTACAGTTAATTGAAAAGAACGATTTGGCCCGTCAGAAGGTCGAAGCCATGATATTGCGACTCAAATCCCTGGAGCACGACTCATGAGCCAACCCCTGACAGTCACCCTGCACATACTCGACAAAGAGTATCGTGTCAGCTGCCCGGCAGAAGAACGAAGCAACCTGGAGCAGGCCGCGCGCCATCTTGATACCACCATGCGCGACATCCGCAATAGCGGTAAGGTGATCGGCGTTGAACGCATTGCGGTCATGGCTGCGCTCAATATCAGCCACGAAATGCTGACCGGCAGTCACGATCAAAGCGGCGCACTGAACGAACAGCAAGCACAGATCAGCGATTTGGTTAAACGCCTCGATCAAGCGCTGGAAAACCACCAAAGCTGAACTGGTGCCCGCTGCTTTAAATGCTTATACCAGCCAGCTCAACGCTTAAAACCAAGCCTTTTGAAAGACAAACTGCGACTGACATCGAACTCGCATCGGGTTTTCTGTATAGTGGCAAACATCCCTGGGGTGTTTGCCAGTCGGAGATGTCCCTGAGCCGATACTCCTGTACCAGGAGGCCACGCGTTGTTGCCAGTGTGCATGTCCGCATGACGGAAAGCCTGAGGCAGCGCCGTGTCCCCCACCTTGAACTTTCGGGTTCAAGGGCTAACCCGACAGCGGCACTCTGGGGACCTTTTCCATGACGCCCGACTCCCGCAAGCAATTACGCAAGCAACTGCGCAATGCTCGCCGCGGCTTGAGCCGGGCTGAACAAAAAAACGCCAGCAAACGCCTTGCGCGCCGACTCGGCCAAAGCGCGCTTTTTCTGCGCAGTCGTCATATTGCCTTTTACCTGGCGGCCGACGGCGAGATAGATCCGGCACCGTTAATGTCTCGCTGCCGTCGCCTGCGCAAGCAGTGCTATCTACCCGTATTGAATCGCTGGCCAAGCACTCGCATGAGTTTCCAACGATTGCTGCCGGGGCAGCGCTGGACACGGAATCGCTATGGCATACGCGAACCCCTACTCAACCGCCGTTTGCAGGTAAAGCCTTGGCGTTTGGGCCTGGTATTAATGCCGCTCGTTGGATTTGATGCGCAGGGTAATCGCCTCGGGATGGGCGGAGGCTTCTATGATCGCGCCTTTGCGTACAGGCACAGAAGGAATACCTGGCGGTCGCCGGCACTCATCGGACTTGCTCATGACTGCCAAAAGACCCGTTCACTACCCACTGCCAGCTGGGATATCCCGCTGGACGGCATTGTGACTGACCAAGAGCAGCTGATGCTGCGCCCACACCTGAAGTGTTGGGCCGAATATCAGGGGTAACTGGCGTCCACTTCACGTTCCGAGGATTTATCCAGATAACTCTGCGTGTACCCGGTAGTGACCACCCCCAAACCAAAGACAATAACCAATACCCACAACAAATCTGGCTTACGTCGCACGCGTTGCCTCCTTCTCTATCCGGCAATCTATATTATTATTCAGTACCCAACCCCTGCCGAAATCCAACCTGATGGATTCCGAGACACTTCAAGCTGGCGTATCAGTTTATCTCATATAATATTTATAAAACCCAATGTCAATATTCGAGACAAAAGGACCTATTGATGAACTACTGGCTAATGAAGTCAGAACCAGACAGTTTTTCCATCGACGATCTAGCCTGTAACAGCCCGTCCCCATGGGATGGCGTTCGTAACTATCAAGCTCGCAACTTCATCCGCAACATGCAAGCAGGAGACAGTTTTCTGTTCTATCACTCCAGCTGCAAACCACCGGGCATCGCAGGCATAGGCACTATTGTCAGTAACCCTTATCCAGACCGCGCAGCACTGGACCCAAGCAGCCCGTACCACGACCTTAAAGCCAGCGCAGAAAACCTGCCTTGGCTGGCGGTTGACGTCGCCCTGTCAAGAAAGTTCCACAAGCTTCTATCGTTGGCGGAAATAAGGCTGATGGACGGCCTTGCGGAGCTGCCTCTCCTGCACAAAGGCAACCGCTTGTCGGTCATGCCTATCACCGAAAAACAGTGGGCAATACTGACAAGCGTCGACTAGAACGATTAATCCGAAGGGGCTACCCCCCCAAAGCGGCAAAACCGGCTACTACAAAAGCCAGCAATGTGCTATCAGTAAGGCAACATCAGTAGAGTGCAGCCATGCTACTTAGCTCAGCCACCCACAATGCGAAAAAAACCTTTGCCCTGATCATAGCTTTGTTCGCACTGCTGTTAATTGCTGTTTTCTATGCCTGGCAGGCCCTACTCACTGCCGAACAGGAACAAGCGCGCGCGCTTGCAGTTAGAGTCCAATAGTCTCGCCAAACAGATCGAGTCCCGTTTTCAGCAACAGGCAACGACGTTAGTGCGTATGGCGCAACGCTGGGAATTTCAGCACGGCAAGCCAGACTTGTGGCAAAGCGACGCAAAAAGATTGCTGCGCGACTTCGAGAACTTCCAGGCCATCGAATGGCTCGACGCTGACTACCACATGCGCTGGATTGAGCCACTGGCGGGAAATGAAGCAGCGGCGAACTTCGCCTATCCGAAGGCGCACCCCAATTACCCACTACTGGTCAAAGCACAAGCTACAGGCCAGCCGCAACTTAGCAACTCATTCAAGTTGATACAGGGTGGCCAGGGCCTGGCTTACTACGTACCTATTTATCGGGATGGCGAGACCAAAACCCAATTTGACGGCTTTCTTCTGGGTATCTTTCGCGTTGAAGTGCTCATGGCAGACCTACTCAGAGACCTCCAGGCCAACCGCTTAAGCATCGAACTGAAAGAACTCGGCCAGACACTGATAAACCGGCCTACCACTGACCAAATCGCCAACAGCTGGCGCGTTACCAGCCCGGTTATGCTCGGTGAAAATCGTAATTTTGTTCTGGTTGTTCATCCCACCCAGCATCTGATGAACAACACCAGTACCCGCCTACCCCTGATCGTCATGCTCAGCGGGACGCTAACGGCGCTATTACTGTGCTGTTCCCTATACCTGGCGCTGCTGGGCGCTCGCCGCAACACCATCCTGAGAAAGACCAATCATCAACTACAGGCAGAGGTAGTCAGGCGCCAGACTATTGAACAGAGCCTGAAACGAACTCAGGCTCGTACCAAGCTGATTATCGACATGACCGATCACAGTCACGACGCGCTTTTCATTATTGGCCTGGAGCCGCAGGAATTGGTGTATCTCAACCGCACATGCTGGCAAAGCCTGGGCTATAGCGAAGAAGAGTTGCGCAAGCTGATCAGCACCGCACCGCAAAAGATCATGCCGGACGCCAGCACCTGGATAGGTGCAGTCAAAAGCCTTATTAACAATCAGGGTAACGCCATTTTTCAGCAACACGTGGTCAACCGTGAAGGAAAGTCCACGCCACTGGAGATCAGTGTACGACACCTCCAACGCATGGGCCGCGACTACCTGATCTGCGTCGGCCGCAACAACAGCGAGCAGCTGGATATCGCTGATCGCCTGAAAAGACTATCCAACCAGGATGGCTTGACCGGCCTCTACAATCGGCGCTATTTCGACAAGACGTTACAGGGAGAGTGGCGCAGATTACGACGCGACAAACTTGCGCTAGGACTTTTAATGCTGGACGTTGACCACTTCAAGGATTTCAACGATCGGCTCGGGCACCAGGCCGGAGATGATGCCTTGCAACGCCTGGCCAGAGCGCTGACTGGCTGCCTCACCCGAGAGGGAGACAGTGTCTGTCGCTATGGTGGGGAGGAGTTCGCTGTGATTTTGCCGGGCGCAGACCTGAAGCAGTGCCTGCAAGCGGCCGAACGTATCCACGAATCGGTCGCCAGCATGGGCTTACCACACCCGCAAACCAGCAATCCCAGCGGCTTACTCAGCGTCAGTATCGGCGCAGCAAGCAAGCAACCAGCGCCGGAGTGGCGCCCTCACGACCTGATTAAATTGGCCGATGCGGCGCTCTACCGCGCCAAAGAGCAGGGCCGGAACCGCACATGCAGCGCCGACGAGAACACTGCGCTCTAACCTAAATACAGACGGTAGGCTGGGTTATCGCTTTCATCCCAGTACTGATAGCCAATAGCATCCAGTGCTTGCGAGACGAGGTGCCGCTCACTCTTTGGCACTTGCAGCCCCGCCACCACTCGACCGTAAGCTGCGCCATGGTTACGGTAGTGGAACATCGAAATATTCCAGCGCCCACCCAACTTGTTTAGAAAGTTAAACAGCGCGCCCGGCCGCTCGGGAAACTCGAAGCGGAACACAACTTCATCAGTGACGTGCTCGGCATGGCCGCCCACCATATGGCGCACATGCAGCTTGGCCAGCTCATTGTCTGTCAGGTCCAGTACCGGAAAGCCTTCCTTTTCCAGCTGAGCTACCAACACGTCTCTTGGGTCCAGCTCTGGATGCGTTTGCACACCGACGAAAATATGCGCCTCGCTGCCACTGTGATAACGATAATTGAATTCAGTGATGGCGCGCTTACCAATAGCCTCACAGAAATTCTTGAAGCTGCCGGGCTTCTCCGGAATGGTTACTGCCAGCAAGGCTTCACGCTTCTCGCCAAGCTCCGCTCGCTCAGCAACATGCCGCAAACGATCAAAGTTCACATTGGCGCCCGAATCGATCGCTACCAGCACCTGGCCGGTACAGCCTTCGCGCGCTACGTACTTCTTGATACCCGCTACGCCCAGACACCCAGCCGGCTCACAGATCGAACGCGTATCGTCATAGATATCCTTGATCGCCGCACACATTTCGTCGGTCGTCACCGTCACGACCTCATCGACGTAGTGACGGCAAACCTCAAACGTATGCTCACCAATCTGGGCTACCGCGACGCCATCGGCAAACAACCCCACCTGACTCAGCACCACCCGCTCATCAGCGGCCATGGCCGCCTTCAGGCAGGCGGAGTCTTCCGGCTCAACGCCGATCACCTTGATATCCGGACGCAGGTACTTCACGTAAGCCGCAATACCGGCAATCAGCCCACCGCCGCCCACTGGTACAAAAATAGCGTTCAACGGCCCCTGGACCTGGCGCAGTACCTCCATCGCCACAGTACCCTGACCAGCAATGGTGTCGGGATCATCATAGGGGTGGATGTAAACGAAGCCCTTTTCCTTGACCAGCTTCTGCGAATAGGCCAGCGCCTCATCAAAGGCATCACCGTGCAATATTACCTTGCCGCCACGTGCACGCACCGCCTTGACCTTGATCTCGGGCGTCGTGCGGGGCATTACGATAGTCGCCTTGACGCCCATATGCCGGGCGGCGTAGGCCAGCCCTTGCGCATGGTTGCCGGCAGAGGCAGCCACCACACCACAGGCACGTTGCTCATCAGTCAACTGCGCCAGCTTGTTATAGGCCCCACGAATCTTGAAGGAAAAAACCGGCTGAAGATCCTCGCGCTTTAGCAGCACGGTGTTACCCAGTCGCTCAGACAAAAAAGGCGCGGCGTGCACAGGGGTTTCAACGGCCACATCGTACACGCGTGAGGAGAGGATTTTCTTGACGTAGGTTTCCAGCATGGGCGAGGTCAGCTTGTTCCGGGTGAAAAGCCGCCAGTCTAGCGAATCCCTGCCTGCGCGACTACACGTGAGCCACCGCAAGCCCGTATAATCGGTATTTCACTAGCGCCCCAAAGGAGCCGACCATGACCCAGGACGAACTGAAACAGGCCGTAGGCCAAGCTGCCGTAGACCGCCTGCTGCCACACCTGGACGCCCAAAGCATCATTGGCGTAGGCACCGGCTCTACCGCCAACTGCTTTATTGATGCGCTGGCCAAGCACAAACTGGCCTTTGAGGGCGCCGTCGCCAGCTCAGAAGCGACGGCTGAACGGCTAAAAAGCCACGGTATTGCTGTGTATGAACTCAACAGCGTTGCCCACCTGGACTTTTATGTCGATGGTGCCGACGAGAGCAACGAACGTCTTGAGCTGATCAAGGGCGGCGGCGCAGCCCTGACCCGCGAGAAAATTGTCGCCGCGGTCGCCAAAACCTTTATCTGCATCGCCGACGCCAGCAAACTGGTGCCGGTGCTAGGCAATTTCCCGCTGCCGGTCGAGGTCATTCCCATGGCGCGCAGCCACGTGGCCCGTGAAATCGTCAAACTCGGCGGTGACCCGGTGTATCGAGAGGGCTGTGTCACCGATAACGGCAACGTGATTATCGACATCTACAACATGTCTATCGTCGATCCGCAGCAGCTGGAAAGCGACCTGAATGCCATTGTCGGCGTGGTATGTAATGGGCTGTTTGCCGCTCGTCCAGCAGATGTTCTGCTGCTCGGCACCAAGGATGGGGTAAAGACGCTGGAACGTGACTGAACCCGGTTCAGCGCCCCGGCACAAAGCGATAGAACAAATTAGGCTCGCTGACCAGGTATAGCCTCCGCTGGTCATCCATCGCCAACCCCTCGGCCTGCGGAACCGTCTTCTGCAGGCCGCTCATGCCACGCCAGAGCCCCAACAGACTGAGCGGTTCACCGCTCTCCGCATACTCCACCACCATATGTGACTCGTCGCTCAGCAATAGCAGATGACCGGTCTCATCATGCAGGCTCAACGAAGACAAATCGTGCATAAAAAGGCGAGGCGAACCTGGGGACGTTAACTCCTGAATCTGCACCGCCATCGGCCCACCAGCCAATGCATCAACAAAGCCGGTAACCGACAGCACCCGCAGCGGATCACGCTCCTTGACCACCAAGAGGCGCTTGTCCTTATCATCCCAGGACAAACCCTCAAACCCCTTGTTGCCGTTCAGATCCAGCCCGATGACCAGACTCGGCACATTCGATACGTCGATCCGCTCAGCTTGCGGCGGCACGTCAATAACCAAAAGGCGCTGACTGCGCTCTTCCGCAACCACATAGCGGTTGCCGCTGACATGGGTCAGCCCTTCCATATCCTGCACACCATCGATCCGCAGCTTACGCAGCAGAGCGCCCTCTAAACTCAACTCGACCAACAAGGGTTCGCCATTGAGCACGGCAAACAAGGTATTGGTTTCGTTGTTATAGGTCAGCGCAGAGACATCGTCACGGAGCCCTTCAATCGCTCTCTCCTCTACATCAACGCGGTAGTCGTTAAGCAAAAGCCCACCGTGCTGGTGAGCTTCACCATTCAGACGCCAGGCATGCCAGAGCAGCGCATCCAAGTGCAGATAATGCAAAACGGCCGTGCCCAGAAGGAGCAGAAACAGAAAGCAAGCAATCACTTTTTTCATTAGAGCCGCCAGCAATTAGTGGCATCTGGGGCATCTAGAGCGCTGCCTTGTCGCACTGCGCCTCAGCCAGCGATACGCGTAGTGACCTGCAGCTTACCCGGTATCGACAGCGTCAGGGTGTCACCCGCATGCAGCACCCCCACACCAGCCGGCGTGCCGGTAATGACGACATCACCCGGCAACAGGGTGAACTGGGTAGCGATATGCTTTATCAGCGCCAGGATAGGCGTAATCATGTCAGCCGCCTTGCCCTGCTGACGAAGCTCACCATTGATATCCAGCTGCAATGCCAGAGCATCCAGTTCGCCGATGTCGGCGCCCGGCACAAAATGCGAAAGCGGGCAAGCGCCATCAAAGCTCTTGGCACGCTCCCACGGATGCGACTTGGCCTTGAGCTCATCCTGCAGCTCACGCAAGGTTAAATCCAGCGCCAGGCCAACCCCGAAGATAGCCTCTTCGACTTCGCCGTCGCTTACCTCACCGGAAAGCACCTCACCGATCAATAGCGCAATCTCGGTCTCGTAATGCACCGGGCCACGGCCTTGCACCAACTCGATCTCGCCTGCCATGCCAACCACAGAGGTTGCCGGCTTGATAAACAGAAGCGGCTCAGTCGGCACCGGATTATTCAGTTCGCGCGCATGCTCGGCGTAATTACGACCGACGCAGACCACCTTGCCCATGGGCAGGTTTGCCGCTGAGCCATCCAGATAACGATGGTGATAGATCATGCCATTCCTCCAGATTCAAGAGTGGGTAACGCGGTTGCAACAAGTATGCACATTCACAGGCAGACGTTCTCGACTCAGGCAAAGATCTTGCCCGGGTTCATGATGCCGTTCGGATCAAACACCGCCTTGATCGACTTCATCACGGCAATTTCAGCCGGACTGCGGCTGTAGGTGAGATAATCACGTTTGGTCATCCCAACACCATGTTCAGCGGAAATCGAGCCGTTGTACTTCTCAACCACCTCGAATACCCACTTGTTGACGGTCGCGCACTTGTCAAAGAACTCGTCCTTGGACAACGCTTCCGGCTTGAGAATATTCAGATGCAGATTGCCATCACCGATATGCCCAAACCAGACAATTTCAAAGTCGGGATAATGTTCGCCTACGATAGTGTCAATTTCATGTAAGAAAGCTGGCACTTTGCCCACCGTTACCGAAATATCGTTCTTGTAGGGCGTCCAGTGAGAAATGGTTTCGGAAATAAACTCGCGCAGCTTCCATAGATTCTGCAATTGCTGCTCGCTCTGACTCATCACACCATCGACCACCCACCCCTGCTCCACGCAGTGCTCAAAGGTAGCCAACGCATCGTTGGCTATGTCTTCACTGATCGCCTCAAACTCCAGCAGAGCGTAAAACGGACAGTCCGTTTCAAAGGGCGCAGGCACATCGCCACGGCCCATAATTTTGGCCATGGCTTTATCGGAGAAGAATTCAAAGGCAGTCAGGTCGAGCTTATCCTGAAAAGCATGCAATACCGGCATGATGGAGTCGAAGTCCGGCGTACCCAGCACCATGGCGGTCAGGTTCTTGGGTGCGCGTTCCAGCCGCATGGTCGCCTCGACGACGAACCCGAGCGTACCTTCGGCACCGATGAACAACTGACGCAGATCGTAGCCTGTGGCGTTCTTGATCAGGTCTTTGTTCAACTCCAGCAGCTCGCCAGTACCGGTCACTACCTTCAGGCCAGCCACCCAGTTACGTGTCATGCCGTAGCGAATAACCTTGATACCGCCGGCATTGGTACCGATATTGCCGCCAATTTGGCTAGAGCCGGCAGAAGCAAAGTCAACCGGATAATACAGCCCCTGCTCCTCGGCAAACGACTGCAGCTGCGCCGTCACCACACCAGGCTGACACACGACCGTGCGATCAAACTGATTAAAGTCACTGATCTGATTCATGTAGTCGAAGGACACCACGATCTCGCCATTGGCAGCAACAGCCGCCGCCGACAGGCCGGTACGACCACCGGAGGGCACCAGCGCCAAGGTGTGCTCATTGGCAAAGCGCACCACGGCCTGCACCTGCTCCACTGTCTTGGGGAAAACGATGGCGAGAGGGGCTGGCTCAAAGTGTTTGGTCCAGTCCTTGCCCCACGTATTGAGCGACTCGGCGTCAACCCGAACCTTGTCCGGTTCAACCAGGGTTTTTAGGGTTTCGATCACGGCTTCTGGGGTCATGGCGGGCTCTCAAACAGAATTCATGCAAGCCTGAGTACATTTCATGCAGTGACAGGCATCAAAAAAGGCAGATTATGCTAGCATACGCGGCTTCCGAAACAGGACACTTCTGTCGGACTAAATCGCAGAAGGTTTTGCTCGGCTCATCTCAAACAGCATTCGGGTAACTGACACCATGGCCAAAACCTCGCTGGACAAAAGCAAAATCAAGTTTCTGCTCCTCGAGGGCGTACACCAGACTGCCGTCGACACACTGAAGGCAGCCGGTTACACCAATATCGAGTATCACTCTGGCTCACTGCCAGAAGAGCAACTAAAAGAAGCCGTTGCCGACGCACATTTCATCGGCTTGCGCTCGCGCACCCAGCTCACTGCTGAGGTATTCAGCCACGCCCACAAACTGGTCGCGGTCGGCTGTTTCTGCATCGGCACCAACCAGGTTGATCTCGATGCCGCTATGGAAATGGGCGTTGCCGTATTCAACGCGCCTTATTCCAACACCCGTTCGGTAGCCGAGCTGGTGCTGGCCGAGGCGATCCTGCTGCTGCGCGGCATTCCTGAAAAGAACGCAGCCTGCCATGAAGGCGGCTGGATGAAGAGCGCAAACAACTCCTACGAAATTCGTGGCAAGAAGCTGGGCATCATCGGCTACGGCTCAATCGGCACGCAGCTGTCGGTTCTGGCCGAAAGCCTGGGCATGCAAGTTTACTTCTACGACGTAGTCACCAAGCTACCGCTAGGCAATGCCACTCAGGTTGGCTCACTGACTGAGCTGCTGGGCATGGCTGACATCGTCACCCTGCACGTACCGGAAACCGCCGCCACCAAGTGGATGATGGGCGAGAAGGAAATCCGCGCAATCAAGCAAGGCGGCATTCTGATTAACGCCGCGCGCGGCACCGTAGTTGATATCGACGCCCTGGCCGCCGCCCTGCGCGACAAGCACCTGAACGGCGCCGCCATTGATGTGTTCCCGGTTGAGCCACGGGCCAACGGTGATGAGTTTGTCAGCCCGCTGCGCGAGTTCCAGAACTGCATCCTGACCCCGCACGTTGGCGGCTCCACCATGGAGGCTCAGGCCAATATCGGTCTGGAAGTGGCCGAGAAGCTGGTGCGTTACAGCGACAACGGTACTTCCATCACCTCGGTCAACTTCCCGGAAGTGGCGCTGCCTTCGCATCCGGGCAAGCACCGTTTGCTGCACATTCACCAGAACGTGCCCGGCGTCATGAGCGAAATCAACAGCGTGTTTGCCGCCAATGGCATCAACATCTGTGGTCAGTTCCTGCAGACCAACGAGAAAGTCGGTTACGTCGTAGTCGACGTTGACGCCGACAACTCTGATCTGGCGTTTGAAAAGATCCTGCAGGTCAAGGGCACTATTCGCGTCCGCGTATTGTTCTAAGCGAAGCCTATAGCCGGGCTTGCCTGGCTATGCTTGAAAAGGGGTGCGACTTCGGTCGCGCCCCTTTTTTATGGCGCAAGAGCGGGGCTGGCCCGCAGGCAGTAGCGCGCTGAAAGTTAATCCATTGATACCCCGGATTCCCAAAACAGAGCCCTTCACTGTCATACGCTGGAAACCTCGCGCTGGTTGAATGACGCTTCAACCCGGCAACCGAAGCCAGACCATGTCCAGCATCCAGTCCCTCGCCGCCCTGATCAAACCCGTAGGCTCATTGAGCCCCGAGATGACCATCAGCGATGTAGCCGACCAACTGCTGCAACCTAGCCACAAGGCATTTCTCTCCTTGCCGGTGGTAAACAGGCAAGGTCGGCCGCTAGGTCTGATCAGCCGCTACCGCCTGCAGGATATTTTTATGCAGCGCTTTGGCCGTGACCTCTGGGGTAAGCGCTCGGTCACCGAGGCGGTCAATACCGAATCCCTGGTGATCGCGCTCGACACCTCACTCGATGAAGCAGCACGTATTGTCACCGCGCAGCTGCAATACCCCATTACCGAAGACTTTATCCTGGTCGATAAGCACGGCTGTTATCAGGGACTGGGGACGGTACTGGACCTGCTCAAGGCGATGGAAAGCCGAATAGACCAGCGCAACCAGGCACTCAGCCGCGCCCTGCAGGAGCTGAAAAATTCACAGGCACACTTGATCCAATCGGAAAAAATGGCCTCGCTGGGCCAGATGGTAGCGGGTGTTGCACATGAACTGAATACGCCGCTGGGCTATGTGAAAAACAATGTCCAGCTGCTGCGCGACCTGGTTCAGCCACTGCTGGAGCTAGCCGCGGCGCAAGCGCAATTAAGCCAGTGTTTGCAAGACCCGGCGACTCCGACCGACACCGTCGAGGCGATATTTTCTCGGGTACAGCAGGCGACTGATCAAGCCTCACCCGCCACGTTTGAAGAAGACTTCACTCCGCTGCTGGAAGACACTCTGTACGGGCTTGAGCAGATCGGCGAGCTGGCGGTCAGCCTGAAGGACTTTGCCCGCCTCGACCGCGCCATGAGCGAGGATATCGACCTGAACGACTGCGTGCGCAGCGCGCTGGTCATTGCACGCAACGCGCTCAAAGACAAGGCACTGGTGACAACCCGGCTAGGTGAGCTGCCGCTACTGACCTGCACGCCATCCCAGATCAATCAGGTATTGCTGAACATTCTCAACAACGCCGCGCAGGCCATGACCAACAGCGGTCAGATTTTAATCAAAAGCTGGGCCGATACGCGCTGCGCCTATCTATCCATTCAGGACAACGGTGCAGGCATCCCGAACGACATCCAGCAGCGTATTTTCGACCCCTTTTTTACCACCAAGGCGGTGGGCGAAGGCACCGGGTTAGGGCTGGCGATCAGCTACAAAATAGTACAGCAGCACGGCGGCACTATTCGCTTTGCCTCTGAACCTGGTCGCGGTACCCGTTTTGTCATCAGCCTGCCACTGAGCCAACCGTCCCCTCTGCAACGGAGCGCCTGAAATGAACGACAATGACGCAGTACGCATTTTGTTTGTGGACGATGAAGAACGCATATTGCGCAGCCTGGCACTGCAGTTTCGGCGCCAGTATCAGGTCGCCACCGAGACCAATCCGGCAAAGGTAATGGAGCGTCTGGCGGGTGACACGTTCGACATCATCGTCAGCGATCAGCGCATGCAGCAGATGACCGGTAGCCAACTGCTCAGCCAGATACAACACGCCCACCCCGATAGCCTGCGCATTCTGCTGACCGGCTACTCTGACCTGGACGCCGCCGTCGACGCCCTCAACAGTGGCGGCATTTTCCGCTACCTGACCAAGCCGTGGGACCAGCAGGATCTTGCCAACACCCTGGCACAAGCGGCAGAAATAGTGCGCCATCGCCGACGTTACCTGAAGCGCAACCCCGTCGCTGCGCCAGAACCTGCAAGCTTAGTGGAGGAAAAACGGATACGCCTGCTGCTGATCGATGACGACAGCGAAACCCTGCAACTAAGCCGGGACATCTGTGCGAGACTGGGTGTTGGGCTGCAGGCGGTCAGCAGCCTGGACGGCGCAATGGCCAGACTTAACGAAGACGAAATCGACATTTTACTTAGCGATATTCGCTTGGGTGACGACGACTTGCGGCCACTGCTAATGAGCCTGGCGCAGGCTCACCCGCAACTACTCACTGTCGTGGTAACCCCTTTCCAGGACACCCAACTGCTGCTAAAGCTGATCAACCAGGCACAAATATTTCGCTATTTACCCAAGCCGGTTCGCCGCGGCATGCTGGAGCGTGCGATCAAGACCGCAGTGACCCAGGTGGCTGAGTCAAGACGGCAACCCCACGCGCCATCGCTGCGCCAAGCCGAGGCGCCACGCGCTGAAGAAGAACAGAGCCGGGTGAACAACTTTATGGGCATGCTCGGGCGTTTGCGGCAACGCCTGACAGCCTAAGCACCCCTATTCGCCGAGCAGCGTGGCCAACTGCTCTATTTCACTCTCATTGAAGACCCTCACACCCGCTCGGCGCAGCGCGGCGGCAGTAACGCCCTCTCCCCTCACGCGGGTACCGGTAAAGCTGCCATCGTAATTTTCGTGATTACCACAGGAAGGGCTGCGCGCCTTGAGCAGCGCGAAGCGAATAGCCTGGCTATCGGCCAGTTGCACAGCTTGTTCAGCGCCGCTGACAAAAGCGCGGCTAACGTCCTGGCCTTCAATTGTCCGCACGGGTAACAGACCGTCGAGTACCATCGCGCCTTGCCCACCCAGAATCTCTGCAGGCGGCCTTGGGGTCGGGAGCCCACCTGCCACTTCAGGACAGACCGCCACCACCCGCCCCTCGTCCTGCCAACGCAGCAACTGCGCCTGCGGATCAAACCCACCACCGTCATAACGCACCGGATGGCCAAGCAGACAGCGACTGACCAGAATCTTCTCCATTAAAGCCCCCTGAATTCAACGCACATCAACGCCAAAGTGCAGTCGGCGCGGGGTCGCAGCAAAACCGTCAACGCAGCAGCGGGTTGTCGGGCCGACGGCGGAACCAGCCCGCCAGACTTGCCCGCTCCTTCGCAGCCGCCAGCACTTCATGCTCAATATCGGCACTGGTAAATATAGCGACCGTGCCAGCCCGCGGTGCGAAATCTTGCATACCTGCGTCCAGATGCAGGCGCAGCTCACCGCCGTCGCCCGGTTGCCAGGCGTGGTTCAGGTAGGAGACTACAGAGATGGTGCGGAGCGGGCTATCAGCAAAACGATCCAGGTGCCGCTGATAACCGGCACCTGGCGGGTAAAGCGCGTAATGGGTTTCAAAGCTGTCGAGCCCGAGAAACAGGCTACGATTCAATACACTACGCAATTCAGCCATCAGTGCCAGGTAAGCCGTATTGGCCGCACAGGGGGGGCAATCATCCAACCAGCGCGTGTAATCACCCCGAATACGCGGAACCACTACTTGCTCGGCACCCCGGCCGATCGCAGCGGGAGTGAGGTCTGCCTGCTGCCATAGTGCCCGGCACTCACGCCCCAGGGCCTGGGCCAAAGCCTCGGGCAGCAATTGCTCCTGTACGGACCAGCCGCGTTCAGCCAACTCGTCTGCTATCCGCTCAAAGCGGCTGACCGGCACCTCGGGGAACTCGAACATGGCTGTGACACTCGAACTGGATACGACGGCTTGCCGCGAGCCCGCACCGAAGAGTGCAAACGCCCAACCAACACCACCGCCAGCATTCCATTGCGCGCTGCCGGACGGCGACGCGCCCCAACAAAAATGGGCGCGGGCATTGTATGTCATGGTTACACTCTGGCAAGATTTTTTCCGCGCGGGCAGACGCCCGCTCGTCATCACAAGAGGCTTCTATGCGTCACACCCTGTTCTCCGCCGCTCGAACAACCCTAATGAGCGGCCTGTTGGCACTCAGCATTCCGGCCTTCGCCAACACCAACGAGCTGTATCAGCTCTCCGGCATGCAAACGCATCAGGAGCACTTTCAACAGGCATTGAAAAAAGCCCAGCAGCGTTACGCTTCGCAGCTACCCGCCGCTGTGGCCGACAACCTCATGCGCCAAAGCACCGCGCGCTTCGAGCCAGACCGGATGCACGCGCGCGCTGCTGCCACCATGCAGGTCAACCTCAGCGACAACGAGTTGGAACAGGCGCTGACGTTTTACCGGAGCGAGATAGGCCAGCAAGTCGTCGCTGCCGAAACGCGCGCAACCTCCCCCGCAGAAGTCAGCGCCATGCAAAATGGGGTACCCCTGCAGAAGGTCAGTGCCGAGCGCCAAGCCATGATAGATCGACTGGCCAGCCAGCTACCCGCACTGGACATGGGCGAAGAGGTGTCCATGGCCTTAGCCAACATGGCGACGCAAAGCGCCAACCAGATACTGGGCGGCCTGTTCCAGATTCCTGATGGACTGGCGACACAGCAACGCGGCGCACTGCGCGCGCAGATGGAGCCAAACCTGCCGCAAACGCTGCTTTACGTTTATCGTGACCTGGATGACAACCAGTTAAAAAGCTACGCAGACTGGAGCGAATCCGACAACGGCCGCGCCTTTTTCAAGGCCGCCAACGCAGCGGCGCATGATGCTCTGAATCCCTGATTGTCAGCATTTAGACCACAAGAAAAGGGGCGCAAAGCGCCCCTTTTTCTTTTTCGAGCCAGCCCCTAGCCGCCTAAGCGCGGCGCTAGCCAGGCCAGATATGTCTCACGGAGTTTTAAATCTTCATTGGCCAAATGATGCCTTGCGGTAGGCAGATAAAGCGTATCGGGTTCAGCAAATTTGCTTTCCAGTATGCGGATATTGTGCTGCCAGTCTACCGTACCGTCGTCCTGCCCCTGAATGATCAAGGGCCGATGCCCCACTGCCTCGGCCGACTCGATACGCGGAATCCAGCGCTCAAGTGCCTGCACCCAGGCCACCGGCAACACCTGCGGCTGCAACGGATCATGTGTGCGAATAAAATCCAGGAACGCCTGATCACTGGAATTATCGGTGAATTTACGCCCCAACTGTTGCACAAAGCCGCCCAGCAGGCGCAGCCCCATCTGCGAAAAACCCCACTGCCTGGGGCGAACCAGCGGCGCCATTAGAATGGTTTGGCCCAACTCCTGCGGTAAAGGCCCGTGCAACAGGCGATCAATCAGAATAGCCCCACCCGTACTCTGACCGAGCATGTGCCAGGGCGCTGGCAGCTCCCACAACATCGCCTGTTCGAGCACGCCATCAAGCACTTTCTGATAGCGCAGAAAGCAATCGATACTGGCGCGTTCGCCGCTGGACAAGCCGTGACCGGGCAGATCAAAGGCCAACACGGCAAACCGTTGTTCCAGCGCCCACTCGATCAAATGCCGATACAGCCCCATGTGGTCATAGTACCCATGCAGAATAAGCAGGGTGCCGCGCGCCACCGGCGGTTTCCAGACCTGCACTGCAACGCTGAAACCGTCCACCTCAATAAGGCCGAGATGCTGTGCCGAACGCTCGCTGAAATCGATACCGTAGTAACCGGCATAACGTCGCGCAGCCGCGTCCACCGCCCGCCCCGGCTCAAGGCCTGGCAGTTGGTCGACAAAGGAAGTAATAAAAGCCTGGTCCATTAAGTGTCCAGTCAGAAAAAGGGATACGCGCCCGCACCAGCGATCTTGACGCCGCGCGGCCACACAGAATTCCACGTTATGAGCATGATTTGCAACCGATCATCGTGTAACATGCTGCCTCTCCAAATTCCACGTCCTGATGCGCAAAGCGCGCAGGTTGTTAGCAGAGTGAGGGTTTTCAAAATGACAGAGCGCGTCCAAGTTGGCGGTTTGCAAGTTGCCAAGGTTCTCCACGACTTCATTAACCAGCAAGCTATCCCCGGCACCGGCGTTGACGCCACTGCCTTCTGGGCTGGCTTTGAAGCCCTGATCAACGACCTGGCACCCAAAAACAAGGCCCTGCTGGCCAAGCGCGATGACTTTCAGGCGCAAATTGACGCTTGGCATCACGCGCACAAGGGGCAACACCACGACGCTTCTGCCTACAAAACCTTCCTGCAACAGATCGGTTACCTGTTACCCGAGCCTGCAGACTTCCATGCCACCACAGAGAACGTAGACGACGAAATCGCCATCATGGCAGGTCCGCAACTCGTGGTACCGGTCATGAATGCACGTTTCGCGCTGAACGCTGCCAACGCTCGCTGGGGCTCGCTGTATGACGCGCTCTACGGTACCGATGCCATCTCCGAAGAAGGCGGCGCAACCAAAGGGCCGGGATACAACGAAATCCGTGGCAACAAAGTCATCGCTTTCGCTCGTAGCTTCCTCGATCAGGCAGCGCCGCTGGCAAAAGGTTCCCATGTCGATTCAACGGCTTACGCCATCAAGGATGGCCAGCTCACTGTTGCCCTGAAAGATGGCAGCAGCACTGGCCTGAAGACGCCAGCTCAGTTTGTCGGCTTCCACGGCGCCGAAGACGCACCTACCGCGGTGTTGCTCAAGCACAACGGCCTGCACTTTGAAATCCAGATCGACGCGACCAGCAACGTTGGCCAAACCGACGCTGCGGGCGTAAAAGACGTACTGATGGAGTCCGCGCTGACCACCATCATGGACTGCGAAGACTCTATTGCCGCTGTCGACGCTGACGACAAAACCGTGGTCTACAGCAACTGGCTCGGCCTGATGAAAGGCGACCTGGCTGAAACAGTCAGCAAGGGTGGCAGCAATTTTACCCGCACCATGAACCCCGATCGTGAGTACACCCAGGCCGACGGCTCCAGCCTTACCCTGCACGGGCGCTCTCTGCTGTTCATTCGTAACGTTGGTCATCTCATGACCAACAACGCCATCCTCGACAAGGAAGGCAATGAAATACCAGAAGGGATCATGGACGGCGTTGTCACCAGCCTGATTGCCATGCATAACCTGAACGGCAACACCAGCCGCAAGAACACCCGCACCGGCTCGGTCTATATCGTTAAGCCGAAGATGCACGGACCAGAGGAAGTGGCCTTCACCACCGAAATCTTCGGTCGCGTGGAAGACCTGCTGGGCCTGACCCGCAACACGCTGAAAGTCGGCATCATGGACGAAGAGCGCCGCACTACGGTCAACCTGAAAGCCTGCATCAAGGCAGCCAGCGAGCGCGTTGTATTTATCAACACCGGCTTCCTGGATCGTACCGGCGACGAAATCCATACTTCTATGGAAGCTGGCGCCTTCATTCGCAAGGGTGAAATCAAAGGTGCGGTGTGGATCGGCGCCTATGAAAACAACAACGTTGATATCGGCCTGGCCACTGGCCTCAAGGGCCGTGCCCAAATCGGTAAAGGCATGTGGGCCATGCCCGATCTGATGGCGGCCATGTTGGAGCAGAAAATCGGCCACCCGATGGCCGGTGCCAACACTGCCTGGGTACCTTCACCGACTGCAGCTACCCTGCACGCACTGCACTACCATCAGGTTAACGTTGCCGAGCGTCAGGACGAACTGGCCAAGCGCACGCCGGCTTCTGTCGATGACATCCTGACCATTCCGCTGGCCGCCAGCACCGACTGGTCCAAGGAAGATATTCAGCAGGAGCTGGACAACAACGCCCAGGGCATCCTCGGTTACGTTGTGCGCTGGATCGACCAGGGCGTAGGCTGCTCCAAGGTGCCGGACATCAACGATGTGGGCCTGATGGAAGACCGCGCTACTCTGCGTATCTCCAGCCAGCATATCGCCAACTGGTTGCGCCACGGCATCTGCAGTGAAGAGCAGGTGATGGAAACCATGCAGCGCATGGCGGCGGTTGTTGATCGTCAGAATGAAAGCGATCCGGCCTACAAGCCGATGGCACCCAACTTTGATGACAGCGTAGCTTTCCAAGCAGCGGTTGAACTCTGTGTTGAAGGGACCAAGCAGCCAAACGGCTACACCGAGCCGGTTCTGCATCGCCGTCGCCGTGAGTTCAAGGCGAAGTTCGGCCTGTAAGCACAGCGCAGCGATAAAAAGAACCCGGCCTTGAGCCGGGTTCTTTTGGTTTGGGACAGGCAATAAAGAACAGCAAAAGGCTATTGGCCGCGACAAAGAAAAACGTCGCTGCTACGGTGGTGCGCAATAGGGGTGTTGTTAACACAACGCAAAATGCCAGGTTCACTAGCGCCCTACTGCAACAGGAGGCACTCGCATGAAATTTATTTTCGAGGTAACGATCAAGGAGGGCTACCGGGCTGAGGATTACGCCGAGGCCTGGGTTCGCGCCAGCCAGCTGATTCAGCAGGCGCCGGGTGCGCGGGGCACAGAGCTTCATCGCAAGATAGGGGATCCGCGCACATTGATCGCCATTGCCCACTGGGACAGCAAGGCCAATCGCGACGCTATGGAGGGCAAGCCGAACCCGGAGATCGCCAGCATCATCAAAGGCGCTTCGCGTTACTGCGATATCCGGCTGATTGGCGAATTTGAAGATCCAGAATGGCGGGTCATACCACCCGCCTCTTGAGCTTGCACTAACTTGGCTAGCTCAAGCGCGCGCTGACGCCTTGACTGACTCCAGCCACTCGCTGTGCAATTGATAACAGTCGCTGGCCAACCCCTGCGTCTGCATGGCCTGGGCCAGTTGCTCACGCTCCGCCACCAGATCTTCCAGCGCGCTGGTGTTGCCGTCCAGGCGATGCATCTCCAGCAGCCCAAGATGATAGAAACGCAGTAACTGCATAGCAGCTGGATGATTACTTGCCACACCATCTTTGACCTGATGCATGATATTGGTAATCCGCATCAGACTGCGCTTCAAACCCCAGCCATAGGCAGCTGGCCGCATCAGCTCAAGATGCCACAGCCCATAGCGCACAATCAGCGCAGTCAACGTCAGGCCCAAAATCACCCCGGTCAGATTCCACTTGAAATTACTCACCTCTGGCTGCCCAAACAAAGCCACCAACAGAGCGGATAATGACATCGCCAGCAAGACAAACAGGCAAATGACCACCAGCGTGCTTTTACGCGTCTGCTGGCGATAAACCACCGGATCGCGCTGTTCAATTTCAAATAGAATCGCCATGCTATACCTCTATGCTTTATCACTGCGCTGCAGTGTACGCAGTCCGAATGCAAAAGGCAGCTGCGCGCCCGCTATACTGTACTCTGAACTTAGCCCTCCAACCCAAACTACAACATGGTCTGCTCATGCCTATTTATCGCCTCCGCTCATTCAGCTTGCGCTTGCTGACGACCACCTGCCTGGCCTTTTTGCTAAGCGCCTGCGCAATACAGCAAGCAGATCAAAGCGAAACCGAGCAGATGGTCAACAGCGTGATAACCGGCAAGCTGCACAATGGGCACTACCGCGCAGCGGACAACAGCTTCCAGGCTGACGCGCCCTTCCGACCCGGTACTGGCAGCTATCGCAGCATGCACATTGCCGAGTCCTTCGATATCAGCGAAAGCCAAGTACAATTCACCTCCTCGGCAGCCCCTGTCGAGGTTTACCGCGTGCACCTGTTCAAGGGCAATATACCCGCGGAGGGCGAGCTTTACCGCCAGGCTACCGCCCAGTATTTTGAGTTGTTTGAGGAACGCTACAATACAACGCTGGAGCCTATCACCCTGCAGGACCAGCAAATCAGTGGTGTAACAGCGACCAGCGCGACCTTCGGCCAACACATCCCGCAGCGCAGCGCGCTGGGTATGACGGCCGATGAAGTGGATATCTGGCACAGCTATTACTACCTGGAACGCGGCGATAACGCGGCTTTTATCTGGATCAACCGCCCACAACCTGATCAGGCAGGCGCCACGCCAGGGGCAGAGCAACGCATCCGCGACTTTATCGACTCGTTTCAACTAAACGCCAAAGCGCTGCGTTAAATATCTGCCGGGCTGATCTCAGAGCGACTTGCCATTAATCGCTTACTGCCACGCCGCCAAACCAAGGAATCACGGATGTCAGTCAGGAGCGCAAGGAAAACAGGCCGCAAAGCAGCCAGATCAACTGGCACTCCAAAGCAGCATGAGCAGCACCGACCACAAGGGTCGAGTGATCCAGCTCTTCAGGCTGCAGCTCAGCCAGGAAGGTAAACCCCTGATCCTCGCTGAAGGCATCGCAGGGAAAAGCGCTCCCGAGCAGCTGCGAGAAGATCTGATCGAGAAATTGTTTGCCCCCAATTAAGTTATCTGGCCCTTGGTAGCCGGGGGGCAACAGGATAAGATTCGCCTACGAATATTCGCGTAGCGAACCAGGATCGCGCCGCGAATGTGCCGTGCGCCCTTGCACACTCTTTATTGCTCATCATCCAGCTCACGCCACTCCTATAGACGCGAGCTGGATTAGTCATATTCAATCAGGACTACCATCATGTTTCGCCAGTTGCCCGCCCTCGCCCTGACGCTTTGCCTTGCCGTTATCCAAGGCTGCGCCACCTATACAACGCCTGCTGGCGGGGTCAATATTCCATCGCTTGGCGATGGTGACATCGCCGAACTCATGGCGATCGAGCCTGCCGCCAGGTTCCCTGCTCGCCTTGCCGTAGCGCGAGTGCAATCTCCCGGCTACAGCTCACGAACTACCGACAGCTATGGTATCGGCCGCTACAGCGTCGTAACCACCCGCGACATTGAAGACGAAGCCGACTTCAGCACGCTGGCGAGCATGGATAGAATTGCCGGTGTAGCCCCAATAGGCCGACTACTGCTACCCGAGCAACTGGATAGCATCAAGGATCTGCGACTGTCAGCGGCGCGCTTGAAGGCCGATATGCTGCTGATTTACTCGATCGATACCGCCTTCCACGTTGAAGGCAAGGCATTGGGGCCTCTCACTGCCATCACACTGGGCTTCCTGCCCAGCAAGAAAGCCTTTGTATCTTCAACCACCTCGGGCCTGCTGGTCGACGTGCGGACTGGTTATATCTATGGCGTAGCCGAGGCGACCGAACGCAATGAGCAACGCACCAGCGTGTGGGATAGCGCCGACGCCGTGGACCGGGCCCGAGTCGAATCAGAAGCCGCCAGTTTCGATCACTTCGTGGGCGAAGTGGGGACGCTATGGAGCAATACGCTCCGCCAGTACGCCGTCAGCGCGCCAGCGCCGCAGTCGGTATCACCACCCCCGAGTAAGCCGACACCCACCGCGCCCGCCATACTGGAACCCACCAAGGCGCACGAAACCTACACCTTTTAGCGCAATAACCCGTTTGCTATAAGTCACGCCAGTCACTGACGGAGGACTCGCAGCTAATTTCGCCAGTCTGCTCAAGCTCCGTTACACTGAAGGTCAACGCACTCTGCTGCCACAAGGCAAACTGGGTGCCTATGCATGGATGACAAAAAAAGCACCAAACGGACTCTTATGCCCAACCGTTATCGCAGCCTGCCCACATTTTGCCTGATGCTGACTTGCTGTCTGTTGGCACTGCTGCTCAGTACCGGCGCAAAAGCCTATGAGCTGGAATCAAAGCCACATATCAATCTGTCACCGCAACTGTCGGTATATCAGCATCAAGGCTCCCCCACCGATCTGCATGGCGCCCAACTCGCCTACTCCCGACAGGCTTTCGCTCCCGCCAGCAGTAGCGCCAAAGCCAGTAACTTTGGCCTGACCCAGGCACAAATCTGGTTACGCACAGAGCTGGACACACCCAGCGATACGCCAACCACCTGGCTGCTGGAAGTAGCTCATGCCTCACTGGACGATGTTGACCTCTACCTGGCCCGCGAAGGAGAACCTTTTCAACACCAGCACTCTGGCGACCATATCGCCTTTAGCGCCAAACCCATCCAGCACCGCAATCATGTATTCGAGTTACAACTACAACCGAACAGCCACTACATCCTGTACCTGAGTGTCGCCTCAGAAGGCACGCTGGCTGCGCCGGTCAGCCTATGGCAACCCTATGCGCTCTGGCACCAGGACCAATTAACCTACTCAATGCTGAGCGTCTACTACGGCCTGCTGCTTGCTCTACTGGTCTACAACCTGTTTCTTTACCTCTCACTGCGCGACCCGCTATACCTGATCTATGTCGCCTTTATCAGCTGCCTGGCAATCGGCCAGGCCGGGCTTTCAGGACTGGTTGGGCAGTTCATCTGGCCAGATAATGCGTGGCTTACCAATCTGACCCCTACCACTGCCGTTGCTGCGGCCGGTTTTTTTGGCGCCATGTTTGTGCAGCGCTTTTTAGCACAAACGCCTCGGCGTATTCATTTGCAGTGGCTGATGCCATCGATCAGCTGCGCCTACGCGGCGACCGCTATCTGCGCGATATTCTGGTCTTACCATCTGGCCGCCGTTGCGGTGAATCTGATTTCCCTGCTATTCGCGGCTAGCGCCTTTCTTCTGGGCGCAGTAAGTCTTTACTTCAAAGAGCCGGGGGCGCGCTTTTTCGTCCTTGCCTGGGTATCCTTTTTGTCCGGCGTAGCCGTTATTTCACTGCACAATCTCGGCATATTGCCGTCTAATGCACTAACTGCGAACGCGCTAGCTATTGGCTCTGGACTCGAGATGTTGCTGCTATCGCTGGCACTCGCCGATCGGATCAGTGACATTCAGCACTCACGCGACCAAGCGCAAGCATTAAGCCTGCACATTCGTCAGCAGATGCTGGAGAACGTCCGCGAAAGCGAGCGCCTGCTGGAAGCACGAGTAACCGAGCGCACACTCGAACTCGAGCAGGCCAACAAGCAATTACAACAAAGCCAGCAACTACTGGAACAGCAAGCCAAATATGATCCTCTTACCGGGCTTGGCAATCGCTCGCTGCTGGCTGAGCGACTGCAGGAGGCACAAGCTCGTGCTGATCGACGCCAGACACGCTTCGCGCTATTGGTTGCAGATCTGGACAGGTTCAAAAATATCAATGACAGACTCGGTCATGCGGCCGGCGATGAAGTGCTGGTCGAAATAGCAAGGCGGCTAAACGCATCAGTGCGCGCCACTGACGTGGTAGCGCGCATGGGTGGCGACGAGTTCATACTGGTGCTTGAGTCGGTTGGCGATCACGCTGACTTGCCAAAACTGCATACCAAGATACGAGAAGCGATCTGCACCCCGATTGTGCTGAGCGGTGGAGAGACAGTGAGCGTGGGCGTCAGTATTGGGTCCGCCTTTTATCCAGACGATGCAGCCAACGCAACGCTGCTGTTCAACCATGCCGATAGAGCCATGTATGACGAAAAGCCAACTATCTGAGCTGCAAATGCCTACCTTGCGATTCGGATTGCGCTTGCTGGTCATCATCGTGCTGTGCACTGTTGCCGTCGCGCAGGCGCGCGCCAGCGAATGTGTTGTTCTCCTGCATGGACTCGCGCGTACCAGTAACTCCATGAACGATATGCAAGAGGCGCTCAATAAGGCGGGCTATCAGGTGGTCAACCTCAACTACCCGTCACGCGACTTTGCCGTAGCCAGGTTAGCCGAGATAGCCATACCACCCGCATTGCAAGCCTGCGCACCGGACGTCACCGTGCACTTCGTTACCCATTCGCTGGGAGGTATTCTGGTACGTTATTATCTGGCGCAGCACGAGCTTGGCCAGCTGGGCCACGTGGTGATGCTGGCACCGCCAAATCAGGGCAGTGAGGTGGTTGATAATCTTGCCGATGTAGCCGGTTTCAGTTGGTTAAATGGTCCTGCCGGACTAGAACTGGGCACCGGAGCTGAAGACGTACCCAAGCAACTGGGACAACCGAACTTCAGTCTGGGCATTATTGCCGGCACCCAAAGTATCAACCTGATTCTTTCAACCATGCTGCCCGACCCGGATGATGGCAAGGTTTCAGTACAAAGTACCAAACTCGAAGGTATGACCGACCACATCAGCTTGCCTGTCACCCATACCTTCATTATGCAAGCACCCGACGTCATCGCGCAGACGCTGCACTTTCTCGCCAACGGCAAATTCAACCATTCAGAACACGCCTCGGTACGTTAATATCACGTCGCAACATCATTCAAACAACAAGGCCCAGCATGCTGACAGACAGCCTAATCGACTTCGGCGGGGTGCTCCTGAGCATCGCACTGCTTTACTTCAGCTTGTTGAGCTACGCGCGCTGGCGGCGACCCCATTGGCACACCCGCTTACAGGAAAGGCGAGCGGTAACGCTGTTGCTGCTGTCCTTATCGGTGATCGCAATCCAGGTCAGCCAAGAGGTGCTAGGCGGTGAAACCAGTGAGCTGGATATTGCGATCCTCGAGTTTCTTCACCAGCACGCCTCTGCCACGACCGTCACCTTCTTCCAATGGGTCACCCTGGCGGGGTCTTCGCACTTCCTGACACCGCTCGGCGCAGTACTTACCGCCGTATTGCTCGTTGCTCGTCACCGCCGCGAAGCGCTTTTATTGGCGACCTCAATGATCAGTAGTGGATTACTGATCTACCTGATCAAGATGGCAGTCGCGCGCGAGCGGCCGGCACTCTGGGATACCGCGTGGTATTGGGGCTACAGCTTTCCCAGCGGTCATACCATGGGGACCGCAGCCTGCGCCACCGCGCTGGCTCTGTGCGCGACTAGCTTTTGGCCAGCGGCGCGCCTGCCAGCAATCATATTGGCAGGCCTATGGATAGCGCTGGTGGCGTTATCACGCCTGGTGCTGGGCGTACACTGGCCAACCGACGTACTGGTTGCAGCTTGCCTCGGCACGGTTGTGCCCATACTGCTGCAACTCACGTTTAATGCCATAAGGCCCGCAGAAAGACGCATCCCCGGGGTGAACGAGCAAAGTCAGGAGAATTGATCTTGCGTTCACAATGCGCGCCAAGAGCGCGCCACTTCAGTGTAAAGTTGAGCGACTAACCGTCGTAACATGACTATAATGCCATCATAACATCAGGATACGGACGTCCTTCCAAACACCAGTCCATAGGCCTTATTTCATGCACAATGCGTAAGCCGCACCCATGAGCTCAACGATTCCGATGTCACCTGCGACCCATCTTGTCGACATGTTGCTTGATGCCGTTTGCATGGTCGACGAACATGGCACATTCGTTTACGTCAGCGCCGCGTGCGAGCGCATTTTTGGTTATACCCAGGATGAGTTGATCGGACGCCACATACTCGGTCTGCTTCACCCCGATGATATTGATGCCACCCTGCTGGCGGCGCAGCGCGTGCGTAACGGTGAGTTGATCCCGCACTTCGAAAATCGCTACCTGCGCAAGGATGGCAGCGTCGTCCATATCATGTGGTCGTCGCGCTGGTCCGAAGAAGACCAATTACGTATCGCCGTCGCGCGCGACATCACTGAACGCAAACAATACGAAGTCATGCAGTCGGCGGTATACGCCATTTCAGAAGCAGCCAACAACGCTGAGGATCTGAATACGCTGTGCAGTCACGTCCATCAGATTGTTGACCGGCTACTCCCCGTCAGTATTTTCAGCCTGGCGCTGCACGACCCCGGTAGTGGCGAGATTCATTTTCGCTATCACGGCAGTGACAGCAATCTAACCCCAACAGAGCTGGCTTCAAGAACCATCGCGGATGGCAAACAACAGCTATTTACCGCTGGCGACGAAACCGACACAACCGAGGCCAACTGGCTAGGCGTGCCACTGCTGGCCAGAGAAACCGCCTTTGGTGCACTGGTTCTGCATCGTCAAGCGGGCGGCGCTACTTTTAGCGAAGAGGACCGCGCACTGCTGCAATATGTCTCCACGCAGATAGCCACCGCCGTTCAGCGTGTGCAGATGCAGTCCAGGCTACAATTTCTGTCACATCACGACCAGTTGACCGGCCTCCCCAATCGAGCACTGTTAAACGATCGACTGGTAATGGCGCGCAGCCGCGCAGAGCGCGAGGGCAGCGGAATCGCACTCCTTTTTCTCGACCTGGACCGCTTCAAGGAGATCAACGACAGCATGGGCCATGCGATTGGCGACTTGCTACTACAGGAAGTCGCAAGCAGGCTGCGCAGCGTCGTGCGCGCAGCCGACACGGTCGCGCGCATGGGCGGCGATGAGTTTGTGCTGCTGCTGGAAAGTATTACGCACGAAGAAGACGCCTGCCAGGTCGCCGAAAAAGTCTGCAATAAGCTAAACGCTGCCTATCATCTGGACGGCCACGAGGTACAGTGCGGAACCAGCATCGGCATCGCGGTAAACCTGACCCCCACCGAAGGCTCGGAACACCTGCTCAAGCGCGCAGACCAGGCAATGTACCGCGCCAAACAGCAGGGCGGTAACCGCTATGCACTGGCAGAGTAAGCCGCTCACTCTGCCAGCAACCCTTGTCTACTTGCCTGGCAACATTCGCGTCAGAGTGTTATCACGCCAGAAATAGTGATGGGCAACGCCTGCCGCTGCATGCAAACCAATCAGCCAGTAGCCCGCCACGCCACCCCACTCATGAATTTCCTTCAAGTCGCCAGCCAATGCCTTGTTAGGCGCCAACAACGAAGGCAAGGTCAGCCAGTCGAAAATCTGCGTTTTGCCACTCGCGCTTAGTATCAGCCAGCCGAGCAAAGGTAGTCCGATCATCAGCGCGTACAACGCCAGATGCATCAGCCCGGCAACACGAGTCTGCCATTGCGGCGGCACTGGCTGGATTGCCGGAGCCTTGAACAGGGCACGCCCAAGTAGTCGCAGCCAGACCAGCACAAACACCGACATACCCAGCGCAAAATGCAGGTGTTTTAGCAAGTCACGGGTATCGCTACCGCGTGGAAAATTCCCCCTTAGCTCGATGCAGGCATAAACCGCAGCGATCAATAACAACATCAGCCAGTGCAGGCTGATATTCAAGCGGTGATAACGGGCTGGAGCGGGTGTCATGATCAGAAATTCCCTGTCTTGGTTTAATGTGCTGCCAAGCCTATGCTCAGCAGCTTAACTTCTGCTTAAGGTTCCGCTAATCGCTCAAAAGCGATTGCTCACATCCCCCGCCCCTCACACTCAGCCAAGCGGCAAGGGAACCATCAGCTGCTTGACTGACCTAAGCAACACTAGCGACTCAATTTCTTTGGCGCCGACAGGCAAGACTGTCTGGCGTCCACCACCTCAGGGTAATGGAATGCCGCGGAACTTTACCGACTCACGCCCTGCTGCGCCCCAGCCCCAACTGCGCGGTGACGAAACCTTTTATATCGTGCTCAATACCGGCTCGGGCAAACATCAGGGCAGCGAAGTACAGGACTGCATCAGACAAGTACTGAATGCCGCTGGTCGGCAATTCGAGCTGATAGAAGTAAAGGGTGGCGCCAACCTGGCAGTAGCAGCCAAGCAAGCAGTTGAATTGGCGCGCGCCAATAAGGGGGTAGTGGTTGCTGCCGGCGGTGACGGAACACTGAATGCCGTCAGCAACGCGGTACTGGGTACTGGCTTACCCTTTGGCATTCTGCCGCAGGGCACTTTCAATTACTTCGGACGTACCTACGGTATATCACAGGATACTGAAACCGCCACTCGAAACCTGCTTGATTCGGTAATTGAGCCAGTACAGGTTGGCATGCTGAACGGCAAAGTATTCCTGGTGAACGCTAGCCTGGGGCTGTATCCAACCTTGCTGGAAGATCGTGAGGCCTATAAACAGCGCTATGGCCGCAGCCGCTGGGTTGCCTTGTGGTCAGCTCTGGTCACCTTGTTCCGCGCGCATCGCCAGCTCTCGGTGCAGCTCGATTTCGAAGGCAGTACACGCTCCCTGCAAACGCAGACCATCGTCATTGGCAACAACGCACTACAGTTAGAACACATAGGAGTTGATCAGCAAGTTGAGCTACAGCGCGATCACCTGGTGGCCATGACGGCAAAACCGCTGAGCACCCTGGCTCTTTACGGCCTGGTAGCGCGCGGCCTTATCAGCCGCATGGGCGAAGCGGACAACCTGATCAGCTTCGGATTCAGCAAAATGACAGTCCGCCTGGGGCCAACACGGCGACGAATCAAGGTGGCAATGGACGGTGAGATATTTCGCTTGCGCGCCCCCCTGGAATTTCATGTGCCCAAGGACTATCTACCCCTGCTGGTGCCACGCAATGAGTTACTGCGGGAGCGCGTATGACCTGCCTACTGCATATCTCTGACCCGCACTTTGGTACCGAACAAAACAGCGTCCCGGACGCACTGCTGCGCTTGGCCAGGCAACAGGCGCCGGACCACGTACTACTCAGTGGCGACATTACCCAGCGAGCACGGCCAGGCCAATTTGCTGCCGCCAAGGCGTTCACCGACCAGTTACCGGCGCCCGTTTTGACCGTGCCCGGTAATCACGACATCCCGCTGATCCTCAATGTAGTGGCACGCCTTTTTTATCCATATCGCAACTATCAAGCGGCATTCGGCAAAGAACTGGAACCCGTACTCGACACCGAGCACCTGCTGGTGATCAGCGTCAACTCAACCAAACCATCCCGGCACAAGAACGGCGAAGTGAGCGCGGAGCAGATAGCGCGCGTCGCCAAGCGGCTAAGGCAGGCTAATCCGGGACAGTTACGCGTCGTGATGCAGCACCATCCCGTGAGCGCCATCGAAGCGTCCGACCAGGCCAACCTGCTGATTGGTCGCGCGCAAGCAGTACCCGAATGGATTGATGCTGGCATGGACCTGCTGTTGGCCGGGCATATTCACCTGCCTTACATACGCCCCCTCAGCGGGCAGGAAACGCAGCGTACCGGCTGGACAGCACAGGCCGGCACCGCCGTATCGCAACGCGTGCGCGGCAGCATCCCCAACTCGGTCAATCTGATCAGGCACGAGTGCCATGAGGGACGCCACCAGTGCAGCGTTGAGCGCTGGGATTATGCTGAGCAAGAGGACGAGTTCCAGTTATTCAGCGAAACTGATCTGGCTTTGTACCGGAGCCGTTAACACGTGCGTTTATTCAAATCCGGCTTTGCAGCCCTGTTCTGCCTGCTCTTACTTTTGACTCTGTTCGCGCTACTGCAACCCTGGTGGACGCTGCCATCAGCCTGGAACCCGCGTACGCCGCTGAGCCTGGATGATGCCATCACCCCGGTTACCCGCTGGAAAATGCACCAACTGCAAAGTGCGCCCCAGCACTGTCTGGCGCTGCTCAACAGCGCCGAGCCTGACGCCCTGCAGCATATGCCGCTTGAGGACTACACGCCGGTCGCCGGCTGCCCACTGAGCAACGTAGTGCGCGTGCAGCGCACGGGCGTTCGCTTTAGTGCACCTTTCACCCTGACCTGTCCGGTCGCCGTCAGTTGGCTTATGTTCGAGCGCCAGCGCCTGCAGCCACTGGCAGAGCAACATTTTGGTGAGTCCATCAGCCGCATCCAGCACTTCGGCACCTTTGCTTGCCGCAACATTTATCACCGCAAAAACGCCCGCCGTAGTCAGCACGCTAGCGCGGCAGCCTTCGATGTCGCCGGCTTTACTACCCAAAGTGGCGTGCGGGTCAGCGTCCTCAAGGACTGGAATAATCAAAGCGCAGCAAACAAGTCAGCATTCCTGCATGACGTACATGACGCCGCCTGTGATTATTTCGGCACTGTCCTCGGGCCGGACTACAATGCCCCGCATGCCAATCATTTCCACCTCGACAACAGTAACTTTGGTTACTGTCGCTGACCGCTTTGCGAAGCTCACCGCAGGCGAGCTGGATCAGTCTGTTGCGGTAGCTACAATTGTTTCAGCGGATGCCTAACCGCTAAACTGAGCGCCCTTCTCGCCTGCCTCAGCGGAGCACCATGTCTGACCTGTCGCTATCCCAGCTCGCCCTGATTGGCCTCATATTTGTCTGGAGTGGTTTTGTTCGCTCGGGGTTAGGATTTGGCGGCGCGGTGCTATCACTGCCCTTTCTGCTGCTGGTCGATAACGATCCGTTGGTTTTTTTGCCGCTGATTGCCGCACACCTGCTGCTGTTCTCCTCGCTCACCATCTTCTTGAACAACCGCAAGCGTGCCCCCAAAGCCGATGGCGAGGTGCGCGAGAGCACCGTCGACTGGCGCTATTTGTGGCGTATGTTGGGGATCATGATAGTGCCGAAGATGATTGGCGTGCTGGGTCTACTGACGCTGCCGGCCAGCGTAATGAGCATCATCATTTTCTGCATCGTCGGCACCTATTCGGTGTCCTACATTCTCAACCGCCCCTTTCGCAGTAACAGCAAACTGGTGGACACCGTGTTCCTGATGCTGGGCGGTTACGTCAGTGGTACCTCGTTAATTGGCGCACCCTTGATCATCGCCGTAGCGGCACAGCATGTAGCCAAGGAAAAATTGCGCGACACCCTGTTTGCCCTCTGGTTTATTCTGGTTGCAATCAAGATGGCCGCGTTCATCTACGCTGGCGTCGATCTGCAACTGATACACCACCTATGGTTACTGCCCTGCGTCACCCTGGGCCATTTTATTGGCCTACGCTTTCACGACCACATGCTTAAAGGCGAAACCAGCAAATTCTTCCGCATTCTTGGTATCACCCTGTTAGCCATCAGTTGTATTGGCCTTTGGGAGATTCTGGCTGCCTAGCCCACGCAAGCTCAAGAACCAGCTCTTACAGGAGCCATTAGATGACCGAATTGAAGCTCTATTCCAATGCACAATCACGCGGCCGCATCGCGCACTGGATGCTGGAGGAAACCGGCACTCCTTATGAGACGGTGTGGATCGAGTATGGCGAGCAGATGAAGAGCCCCGAGTACCTGGCGATCAACCCAATGGGCAAGGTCCCGGCAATGGTGCATGGGTCCATGATCGTTACCGAGTGCGCGGCCATTTGTGCCTATCTGGCTGATCGCTTTCCGACGAATAATCTAGCACCGGCAATAGATGATCCGCGCCGAGCTATTTACCTGCGCTGGCTGTTTTTTGCCGCAGGCCCGCTGGAGACAGCGGTAACTGCTCGTACTCTGGGCTGGGAAGTGCCTGAAGGGCAAAGCCGCATGGCAGGATTCGGTAGTTACGCGGATACGATCAATGCGCTGGAAACGGCCTTGCAGGACGGCCCGTGGCTGTGCGGCGCGCAATTTACCGGTGCAGACGTCTACATCGCATCTCAGTTAGGTTGGGGCATGATGCTCGGCACTATAGAAAAACGCCCGACCTTTGCACGCTATGTGGAACGCGCCTATGCCCGACCGGCCCACGTGGCAGCAGATCGACTAAACGGCGGCTGACTTACCCGCGACGCGCTTTCGGTCAGCAAGTGAAGTGCTGCTCACTCAGGTCCTGCTCATCCAGATAGAGAACACGCGCTGTTTTGAACCGCAGGTCGACCGTGAGATGACAATAGTGCTCGCCATGCCGCCAAGCCATGGCGACGCTGCTGTCATTGGAATAGTTCAACTCGAAACGGCCATCAAAAGCCGGGTAATTACTGCGAAAGCGCATCAATTTCAGTAGCCGCTGCACCACCGGCTGCTCAATCGCCTCGTCCACCTCCCCCAGGCTGTAGTAATGCCGGTTGATGTCGCGCAGCTCGCCGGTCTGCTGCATCAGATCCTCGTCGTTACAGCCAGCGAGCAGACCAACATAGTAAACCTGAGGAATGCCAGGACAGAAAAACTGGATGGCGCGCGCCGCGATGTAGGCGTCATCGTTCTGCATCAACGCATCGTAAAAGGTACAGGTCAGCTGGTAGATCGCGCCGACACTGTTAACCCGGGCAGCAGAGCGCCTCAGTATGGGGTCGGCGCTGCGCTCGTTGATGTTATCAATCAGCTCCTTGATCTTGTCATCCGGCAGCACACCTTCAACATCAGGAATACAAATGCCATCGTGCGTATCCAGTACGGTGATCATATTGCGCGGGCACATACGCAACCAGTTTTTCAAATAGACGCTATTAGCATCCAGCAGTGAATACAGCATCAAGGGCGGTAGAGCAAAACCGTAGGGATGCATATTTCGGCGTGAAATCGCGTACTGGTAGCTGGTGTGGTCATGCACTTCAGGCAAGCATTGCGCACCGTGGCGCAACGCGACGTCATTGATCCACTCGAGAATGCGATAAACATCAGGCTCAACCAGAAAACAGCTGGTGCCGATGCGCTTGGTGGTATAACCAAAGGCGTCCAATCGCAGCAGCTTTACCCCCCGCGCGGTCAGGAAGCGGATGTATTCTTCCATCAACGCATAGGTCAGCGGAGACTCGTAGTTAAGGTCGATCTGCCGTTCGGTAAAGGTACACCAAACCCGCCCGCGGCTGCCGTCGGCAAAGGTCACGTCGCGAAAAGGCTCCTTCTCCTTGCGGATATGGATTTTGGCGAGATCATCCGGTGTAATCTCGCCGAAGCGCTCAACGTGCACAAAAAGCTCGGCATGCGGCGAGTCATATCCTTTATCGAGAAAGTCGAGAAACTCAACCGACTCGTCAGAGATATGGTTGACGGTGAGATCGCAACACAGATCATAGTCAGCGGCCAGTCGCTCAATATCCCCCCAGTCGCCGAACTCAGGGTCCACTTCCTTATGCGTCAGGGGAGAAAAACCGCCATCGGCATTGGAGGGGAAAAACGGCAGTATATGCACACCACCAATAGCGTCAGCTAAATGCTTATCCAGCGTGGCATGCAGGTCTTTAAGATTGCTGCCAAGGCGATTGGGATAGCAGATGAGTTGGACGGCATTGCGCAGCGACATAGGCGGTATCCTTGCAGAGAGGAAAAAGACTGGCTGCCTACTACCTTAGCCGGGCAACCAGACTGCTGCAAAAAACACCGTTTTGATCTGACTAGCTGAAGGCTATCAGGCAGGCAATGGATGGCGACGCTCATGACGCCGCGCCAACCAATAGAGCCCCAGCCCACCCAGTGCAGTAAAAGCCCCCACGTATCCGGTGGACGTCCAGCCAAACCCGGCAACAATCGCCATGCCGCCCAGCCAAGGCCCCAAGGCATTAGCAATGTTAAAGGCCGCATGATGAGCAGAGGCAGCCAGCGTCTGCGCATCAGCCGCCACATCCATCAGGCGGGTCTGCAATGGCGGTGACAAGGCCACCATACTGCCCACCGCAACGGACGCCAGCAGGATGCTCCACATGGCTTGGGCCGCAAGCGGAAACAGCAGCAATACCAGCGTGCTCCAGACCAGCACTACACCTACCGCGCGGAACTGCAAGCGCTCAAACAACCAGCCACCTGCCAGGTTACCGATAATGGCGCCAACACCAAACGCCGCCATAGCCAGCGGCACCAGCGCGCGGTCGACCTTGGTTACGTCCAGCAGCGTCATCGCCAGATAGCTGAAAACACAAAACATACCGGCAAAACCGATGGCGCCGATGCCAAGCGCGAACCAGACCTGAGGCCGACGAAAGGCCTGCAGTTCGGTTAATGGATTGCTGGGTTTATGCCGCGCATCGAGCGGCAAAAACAGGGCAATCATCGCAACCGTGATTAACGCGATAACCGCTACCGCAACGAAAGCGTAACGCCAACTGATGGACTGTCCCAGCATGGTAGCTAAAGGATTACCAATCAGAATGGCCAGCGTAAGCCCCAACATCACCTGGCTGACGGCAGCAGCTCGTTTATTAGGCGCAACCAGCGAGGCTGCAACCAGCGCGGCAACACCAAAATAGGCACCGTGCGGCAAACCCGCGATAAAGCGCGCCAGCATCAAGCTCTGATATCCCGGTGCCAGCGCGCTACCCATATTGCCTGCAGCAAAAAACAGCATCAGCAGCAGCAACAGATGCCGTCGCCGCAGCCGCGCGCCAAAGATTGCCAAAACAGGCGCCCCCACCATCACGCCAACTGCGTAGCTGCTGATCACGTGACCAACCTGAGGCTCACTCACGTTAAGGTCAGCCGCCATGTCAGGCATCAGGCCCATAATCACAAATTCCCCGGTGCCAATGGCAAAACCACCGACCGCGAGCGCCAGCAAAATCAGCCAGGAAGCAACTTTGGCCGGCACTTCGGCTGCGGACGGGAGGGCTTCCAGCGATGAATCAGACATGCAGATTCCTGTCGTGTAGTAGAAAAAAGGGGCGATTATTCGCCCTTTGCCTACAGAGGTGAACCCTTGCCGCAGTGATTCCGCAATAATTTACGGAAATAGGCAGAAAACCCATTATTTCGCCGCAATACATCCGCGAAAACAGCGCTTAATACTGCGTCAAATCGAGCTAAGGTCAGTAATCCGGTATGCTGGCCACCCCGGAATCAGGAAAAAGCTGCATGTGGGATATGACAAGTTACGCAGGACTCTTTCTGATCGCGTTTGGTGCCGCCACGGTACTACCCGCGCAATCAGAATTTGCGTTGGTCGCCCTGCTCCTGCAGAACCTTCACCCCGTATCCCTGCTGTTGCTGGTAGCCACTGCCGGCAACGTACTCGGCGCCATGCTCAACTGGGTTTTGGGGCGCTATCTTGAACAGTTGCAACACAAGCGCTGGTTTCCTCTAAAGCCTAAACAACTTCATCGCGCGCAGGCTACTTATCACCGCTGGGGTTATTGGTCGCTGCTGATGAGTTGGGCGCCCTTCATTGGCGACCCGCTGACCATCGTTGCCGGCTTGATGCGCGAACCCCTGTGGCGCTTCATGCTGATCGTCACGCTAGCCAAGGGCGGGCGTTACCTGCTGCTGGCCGCCGCTACCCTTGGCTGGGTTCCGGCAGAAGCGCCGGCGCAAGGTGCCACTTAGCGCTGCGACTGAATATATAAAGCCTCAACCTTGGTCCGCGCCCAGGGTGTCTTGCGCAAGAATTTGAGGCTCGAGTTGATGCTCGGCTGACTGAGAAAACAGTTGATCGGAATGCGCCTGCCCAACTCCTCCCAGCCATACTGCTCAACCAGATCGCCAACAATCGTCTTTAGCGTTACCCCATGCAGCGGGTCTGCGTGCTTGATCTCGCTGGGCTCTTGCGGCATATCGGTATCCTGATTGATCTGTTTACCGCCAAGGCTCTGCTGAGCTAAGCGGCGAAAGTCTGTATTCTACCCGCAGCGGGCTGCTTGCCCAGCCCCGACCCGCGAATTCAGCCTCGGTAGAAATGGAATAGCAGATGAATGATCCCCAGGTTCTGATCGGCCTGAGTAATCCCAAGAGCCCGACCAACGTGGGTGCCATACTGCGCGCTGCGGGTTGTTTCAACGCGAATGCAGTGCGCTATACCGGCACACGACATGATCGAGCGGCGCAATTCAATACCGATACCCAGAAGGTTAATCAGCGTATTCCTGCCACACGTGTGGAGTCTCTGCTGGAGCCACTGCCCGCTGGCACGCAGATCGTTTGCATTGAGCTGGTTGAAGGCGCGGTTGCACTGCCGGAGTTCGTCCATCCGCAGCGTGCGCTCTATGTGTTTGGCCCAGAGGACGGCACTCTGGAGCAGGCGCTCATCGACCGCGCTGACGCGGTGGTATATATCCCTACCCAAGGCTGCCTCAACCTGGCTGCGACCGTCAATCTGGTGCTCTACGACCGTTTATGCAAAGACCCTCAGTATGCTCGCGGCGACGAACTGATTCGTCGCAGCCGGGATACCAACAACAATGTTAGAATCCGCGGCAAACCTGCCAGCCAACGATAAGTGCCCGCCGTGACTCACACCTCCGCAGACTTCGACGTTATAGTGCTTGGTGCCGGCGCCTCCGGGCTGTTCTGCGCCTTTACCGCGGCCCAACGTGGGAGACGGGTATTGGTGCTGGAGCGCGCCAACAAGATCGGCAAAAAGATCCTGATGTCCGGTGGCGGACGCTGCAACTTCACCAATCAAATGGTCGAGCCAAACAATTTCCTGTCGCGCAACCCACACTTTTGCAAATCTGCCCTCCAGCGCTACAACCAATGGGAGTTCATATCCCTGGTCGAGCAGCACGGCATTGCCTATGAAGAGCGCAAGCACAGCCAGCTGTTTTGCCAGGACTCAGCCAAACAGATCGTCGCCATGCTGGAAGATGAGTGTATACAGGCTGGCGTCGAGATCCGCACTCAGTGCGAACTGGAGCGGCTGGAAGCGCTAAACGAGACCGGCAATGCTGCGCGCTATCGCTTGCATCTGCAGCAAAGCGGGCGGCCCCAGAAGCTGACCTGCACCACCGTGGTGGTTGCCACCGGCGCGCTGTCGGTACCCACATTAGGTGGTTCAGGCATCGGCTACCAACTGGCCGAACAGTTTGGCCTGAAACTCATACCCAGGCAGGCCGGGTTGGTGCCCTTCATGTTCAGCGACACCATGAAGCCACTGTGCGAGCGACTGTCCGGGCTCGCACTGGATATTGAAGTCAGCTGCAATGGCCAGTCGTTCAGCGAGGCCATGCTGTTTACCCATCGCGGCATCAGCGGCCCGGCAATATTGCAGATATCCAACTACTGGGCACCTGGCGATGAAATCAGTATTGATTTACTCCCCGGCATTGATGCCCTTGAATGGCTACTGCAGGCCAAGCGAGAACAGCCACGTAGCAGACTGAAAACGCTATTGGGCAAACGCTTGGCCAAGGGGCTGGTCAGCGAGCTGCAGCAACTTTGGTGGCCGCAGCAGGACGATACGGCATTGGCCGAATTCAGCGATCGACTGCTGAGCGACATCGGCCAGCGACTGAATGCGTGGTGCCTGAAGCCCTCCGGCACTGAGGGCTACCGCACCGCCGAAGTCACGCTCGGCGGCGTCGATACCGACGACGTAAGCTCCAAGACCATGGAAGCCAAGCATCAAGCAGGCCTGTATTTCATTGGCGAGGTGCTGGACGTTACCGGGCATCTTGGCGGATTCAACTTCCAGTGGGCCTGGTCATCTGGCTATACCGCGGGCCAGTTTGTCTAACTGCCAGGCTGAGATGACTATTTCAGCCGCACAATGAGCATATCTGGCCGCGCATTAAACTCCCTGACTTATCAACCTTGTCTACACTGTCACGACGATAGCAATGCGTGCGTGTGCTGGACAGCAGGGTTCACCGCATTCGGGTGTAACGTTTTGGACAAGGAGTACACATGACGGTCATTCCTCGAGGTTTCCACCTGCCTATAGCAGCGTTGATAGGAACCCTCGCCCTGCCCAGTGCAGCGCAGGCAGCGGTCATAAACCCAGCGGACGCGTTTTTTTTCGGCGGCCCTATCCTGACCATGGACGATGCCCAGCCAAACGTGGAAGCCGTCGCAGTTGATGATGGCATCATCGTCGGTGTCGGCAGCCGCGCCGAACTGGAAGCCGATTTTCTCGGACCAGAAACCCAACTGCACGACCTGAAAGGTCGCACTCTGATTCCTGGCTTTGTCGACGCTCATAGCCACTTTTCCTTTGTTGGCATCCAAGCCATCGCTGCCAATCTGTTGCCGCCTCCAGACGGCCCCGGCAGCTCGATCGCCGAGCTGCAGGCAGCACTGAGGGAGTACCTGAACAGCAGTTCGCGCGCGCAGGACTACGGCATACTGATCGGCTTCAACTACGATGATTCGCAGTTGCTGGAGCAGCGCCACCCCACCCGACAGGAGCTGGATGCGGTATCTACCAGCCTGCCCATCATGGCCATTCACCAGTCAGGTCATCTGGGGGTTTACAACAGCAAGGCGCTGGAAGTATTAGGAATCAATGCCGATACAGCCAATCCAGAGGGCGGTACCATTTACCGTGAGAAAGACGGCGTCACTCCTAACGGCTTGCTGGCAGAGAACGCGCATATTGGCGCCTTGCTTAAGCTGATACCCAGGTTTACGCCACAACAGAGCATCGACATGCTCATGCAGGCGCAAGACATTTACCTGGCCAACGGCTTCACCACTATTCAGGACGGCCGCACCTCACCCGATACCTTGCAAGGCCTTGCGCAGGCTGCCAAGGCGGGATACTTCAAGATCGACGTAGTTGCTTATCCGGACCTGGTCAGCAATCTACAGAACCCTATGCTTAAAGGGCCGCTGATGTCTCGTGACTATGCCGATCACTTTCGTATCGGCGGCGTCAAACTAACCTTCGACGGCTCGCCACAAGGCAAGACAGCCTGGTTTACCCACCCTTACTTCCAGCCACCCGAGCACGAGGATGCCAACTATAGCGGTCATCCGCTATTCGCTGACGAGGCCGAAGCACGCAGGATAATGAAGCAGGCCTATGACCATGACTGGCAGGTACTGGTGCATGCAAACGGCGACGCGGCTATTGATCAACTGATCCGCCTGACCGATGCAGTGCAACAAGATATACCCGATACCAGGGATCCTCGCACCGTGCTTATTCACGGACAGTATCTGCGAGCGGATCAAATACCCGAACTGGTCAGACTCGGCATTTTCCCTTCGCTGTATCCCATGCACACCTTTTATTGGGGCGACTGGCATAGTTCATCGGTAGCCGGGCCGGAGCTGGCTAAATTTAGGTTCATCGCATTTTACCGGGAAACGCTGCTTTGATTTTCAAGAAGAAGTAGTTGTTATCCCGGTAACCGTAAGCCATTCGTTTGATGACCTTGATCTT
>Ga0207900_100039_pt1 | contig 140751 bp, 123 predicted proteins | sample LinPmetageLP39_FD_184052 | JGI IMG/M metagenome (GOLD analysis project Ga0207900, IMG submission 184052) | Marine viral communities from the Pacific Ocean - LP-39 (SPAdes) | ecosystem: Environmental > Aquatic > Marine > Oceanic | place: Pacific Ocean | collected 2010-06-14
CGAGGCGCAGGCGGTGGTGAGCAGGGCAGCGAGGGTAATCAGGGCGATGCGGTGCATGGTGCCTCCTTGCCGGGCTGGCCGGTGCTTCACTGCGTTGGACCTTTTATAGCACGGCTGGGTTCGGAAGGTCAGGCTTTGCTCACCGCCAGTGACGCAAATCGATCCAGGTCGTCCAGGTGGCGTTCTATGATGGCTACCAGAATAGGCAGGTACATTTTTTGATAGTTGTGCACGGCGGTGTTCCGGAAGCCAACCATCTTCTTGAGCACCTGGCTCATCGATTCCTGGATGTAGTTGGACGCGTATAGCAGTTCGAACAGTTCGCGGGAGCTTTGCGGTACGCCAAGTTGATCACGCTTTACCAGGTAGGCGGCCAGGTCAATGGCGGCCTCGCAGGCGCGCTGGATGTTGAGTATCGCGGCATCCTGGTGGGTGAAATCCTGGTCGAATCGTTCGCCGGCGTTCCGATATTCTTCTCTGGCTCGATTACAACAACGTTCAATGGTTGCCGCTTTATTGATGATGACGTCATCGACCATAGACGGTGCCTGTTTCCTGAATGCGCTCGATGATCGGCCGGCGAGTGATCTCCCAGTCCCAGTATTCCTGCAATGCGGCACAGGCAAAGAGATCTCCGGCGTGGTCTTTTTGCCAGAGGATGTCGCCCTTGGTGGCGATTTGGAACTTCATCACGGTGCTGGCGGCGGATGCGTCCAGTAAGTCCACGTCGCGGTGGACGCGGCTGGCGAGCTCAGCGGCTGTGTCCCACAGCGTTACGGCGTCGAGCGGGTGATTGCTGAGTAGAGCAATATCCAGATCGCTATTGGCATCGGCGGTACCTTCGGCTTCACTGCCGAAAAGAAAAACGGCTTCGATATCCGGCAGAGCCTCCCGGAGATAGGTAATGATGGTTTCGGCAGGCTCACTCATAGTCGATGTCCGGTGATTATTCGATATATCGAACCTCTTGGATGCTACCCGTTACGAGTTTGGCGTCAACTCGTTTAGGGGGACGTGTAGACCCTCAGCCGAGCCGCAGCGACAGATCGATGGCCTGCACATGCTTGGTGAGCGCGCCGGCGGACAGGAACAGGTCGCGCGCGCCGGGCAGGTTTTTGACGTCGTCCAGGGTGCGGTTGCCGGACACTTCCAGGGCGCTTTGGCCGGCCAGGTCGAGGGCGGTCTCCAGCATTTCCGGGGTGAAGTTATCCAGCATGATCTGGTCCGGGGCGAGGGCGGCGGCTTCGCGCAGTTCGTCCAGGTTTTCCACTTCGATAATGATCTTTTTGCCGGGGCCCTGTTCGCGGGCGGCGCGGATGGCGGCGGTGATAGAGCCGCAGGCGGTGATGTGGTTTTCCTTGATCAGGAAGGCGTCGTACAGGCCCACCCGGTGGTTCTGGCAGCCGCCGCAGAGCACCGCGTATTTCTGCGCGGCGCGCAGGCCGGGCAGGGTTTTGCGGGTGTCGAGCACGGTCACGCGGGTGCCGGCGACGGCGTCGGCGTAGCGGCGCGCGGTGGTGGCGGTGGCCATCAGGGTTTGCAGGAAGTTCAGGGCGGTGCGTTCGCCGGTGAGGATGCGCCGGGTGTTGCCGGTGAGCGTGCAGAACACGTCGCCGGCGGCCAGCCGGTCGCCGTCCCGGGCGTGCCATTCCAGGCTCACGCCGCCGAGCTGGTGGAACACTGCCTCGGCCCAGGCGGTGCCGCACAGCACCGCGTCTTCGCGGGTGAGGATGGTGGCGGTGGCGGTGTCGTCCGCGGCGATCAGCCCGGCGGTGAGGTCGCCGTCGCCCAGGTCTTCTTCCAGGGCGAAGGCGACCGTGCGGGTCAAGTGGTCGCCGACGTAGTCGGGCAGAGCGCTTGAGGGAGAGGTGTCTTTATCCATTCGTTTTGAAAAACTCGTTGCTCAGACGGACCACCACCGGCGCTAGCAGCAGCAGCGCGATCAGGTTGGGAACCGCCATTAGAATGTTCATGATGTCCGCCAGGGCCCACACCAGGTCCAGCCCGACGATAGCGCCCACCGGCACCACCAGCACCCACACCACCCGGAAGGGCAGCAGGGCTTTGTCGCCGAACAAATACTGGGTGCAGCGCTCGCTGTAGAGGCTCCAACCCAGCAGGGTGGTGAAGGCGAACACCGCCAGGCCGCCGGCCACGACGACGTTGCCGAAGGTGCCGAAGGTGCTGGAAAACGCCAGCGCGGAGAGCGGCGCGCCTTCCTCGCCGCTGGTCCAGGCGCCGGTGGCGACGATGGCCAAACCGGTGACGGAGCATACCACGATGGTGTCGATAAAGGTGCCGAGCATGGCGATGCTGCCTTGGCGGGCAGGGTGGTCGGTATGCGCGGAGGCGTGGGCGATGGGCGCGCTGCCCAGGCCCGCTTCGTTGGAGAAGATGCCCCGCGCCATGCCGAAGCGGATCGCTTCTTTCACGGCGGCGCCGGCGAAGCCCCCGGCGGCGGCGGTGCCGGTGAAGGCGTCGTTGAAGCACAGCGCGATGGCGGCGGGCAGGGCGCTGGCGTGGTCGGCGAGCACCACCAGGCCGGCCAGCAGGTAGGCGAGCGCCATGAAGGGCACAATGAAGGTGGCAACCTTGGCGATGCGCTTCATGCCGCCCAGCACCACCAGGCCCACCAGCACCGCCAGGGTCAGGCCGGTGGCCCAGGTGGGCACGCCGAAGCTGTCGTTGAGGCCGTGGGCCACGGAGTTGGCCTGCACGGTGTTACCGATGCCGAAGCCGGCGATCATGCCGAATACCGCGAACAGCAGCGCCAGCCAAGCCCAGTTCTCGCCCAGGCCCTTACGGATGTAGTACATCGGGCCGCCCACGTACTGGCCGAGGCTGTCTTTCTCGCGGTAGTGCACGGCCAGCACCGCTTCGGCGTATTTGGTGGCCATGCCGACCAGGGCGATCAGCCACATCCACACCAGCGCGCCGGGCCCGCCGGAGTGGATCGCGGTGGCCACGCCGACGATGTTGCCGGTGCCGATGGTGGCGGACAGCGAGGTGGCCAGGGCGGCGCCGGCGCCGATGGTGCCCGCCCCGGTGGCCGGGGCCAGGATTTGCTTGAAGCCGAAGCCCAGCCGCCGAATCGGCAGGAACGCCAGGCGCACGGTGAGGTAAATGCCGGTGCCGGCAATCAGGATCAGCGCCGGCCAGCCCCACAGCAGGCCGCTGATCTGTTTCAAGAGCTCAACAAATTCGGTCATCGCCGGTCTATCCTTTTCAGGTGTCCCCGATTAGCGTTCCTTCACGGCCCCTCCCTTCACGGCTCCTCAACCGCGAAGGAGCCAGAGTAGGCAAATTGACCGGTCAGGGGAAGCAGTTGAAATTGAGTCTGATCGCGCTTTTTTGTACGGTGTTACCAGATATTCCTCGAATCGCAGACTGGTTCAAACTTCTCGGCACAGGGCGGTGCTAAGGTACTATCCGTAGGGATTTGAAGTCGCTAGAAGAACGTCGTACTTAAAGTCGTAGCCGGCTTCGTAGTTACGTTTGTCGCCGCCAAGGTGTGTGCCATGTCCAAGGTAACCCGTCTAAAGCCGCTGGAAGGCGGTAAAGCCCGCGCGCTGAGCCTGCCCAAGCCGCTTGAGCGGGTGCGCGACCGCATTGTCGAGCGTGCCGGCGGGTTGCTGGCCGATATGCTCGACGGCGCCGACGACACCCTGTTCGATCTGGCGGAGAAAGAGACCGACAGCGAGCGCGACCGCTACTTCGACGCGATGCGCGAATTGCGCTTGCAGCGCGGCGCCCTGGAGACCGGCTTCCGCCAGGCGCTGGGCAATCTGTTCCAGGACAGCACCCGCACCCCGGACGACCGGGAGCGCGCCACCGGCAAGGTGGCGGTGGAAGATCTGGCGCTGGTCAAGCACGAAGAGCTGGAAACCACGGTGGCCCTGGACAACCTGGCCCGCCGCGCGCGCAAGGGCCACGATGAGGCCCTGCGCGCCTTCCAGCACCGCCTCGAGTACCTGTTCGAAAGCAAGGTCGACGTCACCGAGCGCAACAACCCCCTGGAACCGCGCAATCTGGCGGCGTGTTTTTCCGCCTGCCTGGAGCGCTTGTCCCTGGATATCCGCGCCCGCCTGATTGTGCTCAAACTGTTCGAGCGGGTGGTGATGGATGAAGCCGGCGCCATGGTCGACGAGGCCAACCAGCTGCTGGCGGACGCTGGCGTGTTGCCGGACATGAAAACCGTGCCGGTACCCCGTGGCCGCCCGGCGGGCGGGGGCGGTGGTGGTGGGTCTGCCGGTGCCGCGCAACCCTCGGAGGAACCCCGCGCCACCGGCGGTTCGCCGGCCGCTGACGTGCCGTCGGGGCCGCCCGCGGACAACGCCATGTTCGGGCTGCTGCAGGAATTGCTCACCACCCTGCGCGGGCTGGGGCCCGCCGACGGTGCGCCGGGGCCGGCTTCAGCCGCACCCGCGGCGCCCGCCGCTGCCGGCACGCCCGTGGGTGGCGGGGGCCCGGCGCTGACCTCCGGCATGGCGATCATGCATAACGGCGTGGCCCATCTGAATGGGGCTCCGCTCACCGCCGACGCGCCGGTGCAAGCGGTCAGCAGCCAGGACCTGTTCGGCCTGCTCACCCGCCTGCAGCGCCTTGAGCACGCCCTGGAGGGAGGAGGCGGCGCCGAGTCGCCGGATCGCAGCGTCAAGGACGAGCTCTCCGAACTGCTCGAGAGCGAGAACAGCGAGGCCATCCACGCCCTGGATCAGGCCGACGACGACGTCATCAACCTGGTTGCCATGTTGTTCGACTTCATCCTCGACGACGAAGGCTTGCCCTCGGAAATCAAGGCGTTGATCGGGCGGCTGCAGATTCCCCTGCTGAAGGTGGCGATCGCCGATAAGACCTTCTTCAGCAATGAAGAACACGATGCCCGTCTGCTGCTTAATACCCTGGCCCGCGCCGGCTGCCAGTGGGACCCGCAGCAGGGTCATGACGATGAAACCTACCAGCGCATCGACCGGGCGGTGCACGCCATCATCGACGATTACGACGAAGACCCGGCCCTGTTCAGTGAACTGCTGGCGGAATTCGATGCCTTCTTCAGCGACCAGCGGGCCCGTGCCGAACGTGTCGCCGAGCGGGTGCGTGAAGCCGAGGAGGGCAAGGCCCGCGCCGAGCAGGCCGGCGACGCGGCGCGCCTGTACATCGACGCCCGTCTGGCCGGCCGCCAGGTACCGGACGTGGCGGTGCGTCTGCTGCGCCAGGGCTGGCAGCAAGTGCTCTACCTCACCTGGCTGCGCCAGGGCGAAGACAGCGACGCCTGGCGCCGCTACACCAAGGTGGTGGACGCGCTGGTGTGGAGCGTGATGCCCCACCGCGACCCGGCGGACCTGGACAAGCTGCGCGACCTGAGCCCGAAGGTGGCGCGCGCCCTGGAGCACGGCCTGGATTCGATCCAGTACGACGCTGGCGAAACCCGCGCCCTGCTGGACGATCTTCTGGCCGTCCACCACAGCCTGATCCAGGGGCTGGAGACCGAGCGGGTGGCGGTGCCCAAGGCGCCGGAGCCCGAGCCGCCGGCACCGTCGGCGCTGCCCGACGACCATGAACTGGTGGTGCGGGCGCGTGGCCTGCGCGCTGGCCAGTGGCTGGAAATCGGCGAAGGCGAGGACGCCCAGCGCGCCAAGCTGGCCGCCAACATCCGCGACGGCGCCAAGCTGGTGTTCATCAACCGGCGCGGCATCAAAGTGTGTGAGTACGACGCCGCGGGCCTGGCACAGGCACTCCACGACGGCGACGTCAAACTGATCGAAGACGGCGCCCTGTTCGACCGCGCCCTGGAAGCCGTGATCAGCGACCTGCGCCGCCTGCAGACCGCCTGACTTCTTGTGCGAGCGGGCCCTTGTGGGAGCGGGCCCAGCCCGCGAAAGGCAAGCAAAGCTTGCCGGCAGGATCCCAGAAACCGTCTTTATGCTGCTGTTAGAAAAGCCTCTGGCATCCCGCCGGGTGGCTAAAGCCACCCTTTCGCGGGCGGGGCCCGCTCCCACAACTTCAGCGCCCTTCCGCTTGGGGGCTAGGTCCGCCAGAATGCCCCCATGCTGACCTTGACCGATCATTGGGTGGACCAGGCGCGCACAGTGCCGTCGCCCAACTTCAACGCCCGCCCGGACCCGGAAGACATCGCCCTGGTGGTGATCCACAACATCAGCCTGCCGCCGGACGTGTTCGGCGGCCCCTATGTGGAAGCCTTTTTCCAGAATCGCCTGGACTCGTCGGAGCACCCGTACTTTGAAGAGATCCGCGACCTGAAGGTGTCCTCCCATTTCCTGATTCGCCGCGACGGCGAACTGGTGCAGTTCGTGGCCTGCGACCAGCGCGCCTGGCACGCCGGCGTGTCCCGCTGGCGCGGCCGCGACAACTGCAACGACTTCGCCCTCGGCATCGAGCTGGAAGGCGCCGACCACGTCCCCTTCGAGGACGCCCAGTACCACAGCCTGCGCACTTTGCTCGACACCCTGATCGCCCATTACCCGCGCCTCTCCAACGACACCGTCACCGGCCACGAGCACATCGCCCCCGGCCGCAAAACCGACCCCGGCCCCGCCTTCGACTGGACCCGGCTCTAACGGTCTTCTGGGAGCGAGCGCTTGTGGGAGCGGGCCCCGCCCGCGAAAGGCAAGCTCTGCTTGCCGGCAGGATCCCAGAGACGCTGTTTGTGCGACCGTTAGACACCTCTCTGGAATCCTGCGGGGCCACCTTTGCCGGGAGCTTCGCTCCCTTTCGCGGGCGGGGCCCGCTCCTACAATTCTCTGGGCAACATGGTATAAACGGGGCTATGAAACTACTCGTCATTCTTCTTGTGCTCGCCCTGCGCCGCCGCGACGGCGGCTGGCCCCTATGGTTGGCCAGCGAGGAGCGCCATCAGCGCTTTATCGACCGGCTGTCGCCGGGCGGCGGCGCGCTGGCCTGGTGGTTGGCGGTGGCGCTGCCGACGCTGCTGGTGGCGCTGCTGTTCAGTTGGCTGTGTGGCCTGGCGGGCGCGCTGCTGACGCTGCTGCTGGGTGGCGTGCTGCTGCTTTGGCTGATCGGCGTGGAGAGCGAGTTCCGCCGCATGGACACCCTGCTGGTGCGCGGGCGCATGAACGACCGCGACGCCCTGGCCGGCAGCGCTGCCCAGGCGTTCGACACCGGGCCGCTGGATGACGGCCCGGACAGCGAACGGGCCTGGTTCAATGATCTGGCCGACCGTTTCGTGGTGCGCGCCGGTGATCTGTTCGCGGTGTTGTTCTGGGTCACGGTGCTGGGGTTCGGCGCGGCGCTGTTGTTCGTGCTCAACCGCGCCTGGCTGCGGCGCCATCCCGACGACAGCGATTGGGCCCGCAGCCTGGACATCGCCCTGGCCTGGATTCCGGCGCGCCTGACCACGCTGGCGCTGGCACTGGTGGGGCATTTCGGCATGGTCACCCAGGCCGTGAGCGGGCGCCTCTGGCGGCTCGACGACAGCCGCGGCCTGCTGACCCTGGCCGCCGACGCCGCGCTTGGCGGCGACGCCGACAGCAACGAGCCCGCCTTCCAGGCCGGCGTCAACCGCCTGGAAGCTCTGCAAGAGCTGATGCTGCGCGCGCTCGCCGTCTGGCTGATCTTCGCCGCGCTGTGGGCGGTGCTCCCCACCTGAGACAGTTCTGATCACGCCTCTACGAAGCCATATTTGTGCGAGCGGGCCCCGCCCGAGAAAGGCAAGCTACGCTTGCCGGCAGGATCCCAGAGACCATTCTAACGACAGCACAAACAGCCCCTCTGGAATCCTGCGGGGCAACCTTTGCCGGGAGGCTAAAGCCTCCCTTTCGCGGGCGAGGCCCGCTCCCACAAGCGACCGGCACCTACCGTTCGAACACGCGACCTTCATGGACATGAACCCAACTTATCTTGCTGCTATGATCGGGTGACGAGACGGCCTATATACCCCGCGCCGTTTCCGTCGTTTACCCGCCGTCGCGGCGATCCCGCGCCGGCCTGGCACTGCGAAAAAGGACGCGCGCCCATGCACAACAGAAACTTCTTCGAAGACGTGGACCCGGAAGAAACCCGGGAATGGCTCGAGGCACTGGAATCGGTGCTGGAACGTGAGGGCCCCGAACGCGCCGGCTGGCTGCTGGAAACCCTCACCAACGAAGCCCAGGAACAGGGCGTTATCCGCACCCACCTCGACACGCCTTACCTGAACACCATCCGCCCCAAAGACGAAGCCCCGATCCCCGGCGACATCTACATGGAACGACGCATTCGTTCCCTGGTGCGCTGGAACGCGCTGGCGATGGTGATCCGGGCCAACAAGGACAACGACGACGAACTGGGCGGCCACATCGCCACCTTCGCGTCGTCCGCCACGCTTTACGACGTCGGCTTCAACCACTTTTTCAAAGCCCCCCACGAAGACAACCCCGGCGACCTGGTGTATTTCCAGGGCCACTCGGCGCCGGGCATTTACGCCCGTTCCTACCTGGAGGGGCGCGTCACCGAACAGCAAATGGATAACTTCCGCCGCGAAGTGGACGGCGAGGGTCTGTCGTCCTATCCGCACCCCTGGCTGATGCCGGATTACTGGCAGTTTCCCACCGTGTCCATGGGCTTGGGCGCCATGCAGGCGATCTACCAGGCGCACATCATGAAATACCTGCAGAACCGGGAGCTGATTCCGGATCGCAAACGCAAGGTGTGGGCGTTCCTCGGCGACGGCGAAATGGACGAGCCGGAATCCCTGGGCGCGCTGTCCATGGCCGGCCGCGAACAGCTGGACAACCTGATCTTCGTGGTCAACTGCAACCTGCAGCGCCTGGATGGGCCGGTGCGCGGCAACGGCAAGATTATCCAAGAGTTGGAAAGCCTGTTCCGCGGCGCCGGCTGGAACGTGATCAAGGTCGTGTGGGGCCGGCTCTGGGACCCGCTGCTGGAGAAGGATTCCGAAGGCCTGTTGCGCCGCCGTATGGATGAAGCGGTGGACGGCGAGTACCAGGCCTACAAGAAAAACGGCGGCGCCTATACCCGCGAGCATTTCTTCGGCAAGTACCCGGAGCTGAAGAAAATGGTCGAGCACATGAGCGACGAAGACGTCTATCGTCTTAATCGCGGTGGCCACGATCCGTTCAAGGTGTACGCGGCCTACCACGAGGCGGTGAACCACACCGGCCAGCCCACGGTGATTCTGGCGAAAACCGTGAAGGGTTACGCCACAGGCGCCGGCGAGGCGGTCAACAAGACCCACCAGATGAAGAAGATGGATCTGGAAAGCCTGAAGGAATTTCGCGACCGCTTCGACATGCCGTTCACCGACAAACAACTGGAAACGGTGCCCTACTACCGGCCGGAAGAAGACTCCGCCGAACTGCGCTACATGCGCGAGCAGCGCGAAAAACTGGGTGGGTCCATGCCGGTGCGCCGCCGCCACGCCAGCCAGAAGCTGACGATCCCCAAGCTGGATCTCTTCGAATCTTTCCTGGAAGGCAGCGGCGACCGTGAAATTTCCACCACCATGGCGTTCGTGCGCATGCTCAGCACCCTGGTGAAGGACAAGGGCATCGGCGACCGGGTGGTGCCGATTGTCCCCGACGAGGCGCGCACTTTCGGCATGGAAGGCCTGTTCCGCCAGCTCGGTATTTATTCGTCCAAGGGCCAGAAGTACGAGCCCGAGGACGCCGGCCAGGTAATGTATTACCGCGAAGACAAAAAAGGCCGCATCATGGAGGAGGGCATCAACGAGGCCGGCTCCATGTCCGGCTGGATCGCCGCCGCCACCAGTTACAGCGTGCACGACTTCACGCTGATCCCGTTCTTTATCTACTACTCGATGTTCGGTTTCCAGCGTACCGGTGATTTCTGGTGGGCCGCCGGCGACAGCCAGGCGCGCGGCTTCCTGCTGGGCGGCACCGCCGGGCGCACCACCCTCAACGGCGAGGGCCTGCAGCACCAGGACGGCCACAGCCACGTGCTCACCAGCACCGTGCCCAACTGCGTCAGTTACGACCCCACCTACGCCTACGAGCTGGCGGTGATTCTGCAGGACGGCCTGCGCCGCATGTACGAGGAAGAAGAGAGCGTCTTCTACTACCTGACGCTGATGAACGAAAACTACCTGCACGGCGCCATGCCCAAGGGCGCCGAGGAAGGCATCCGCAAGGGCATGTACCTGCTGCGCGAAGGCAAGGGCAAGCGCGGCAAGAAAGCCAAGCGCGTTCAGCTGCTGGGTGCCGGCACCATTCTGCGCGAAGTGGAAGCGGCGGCGGAGCTGCTGCGCGAGGACTTCGGCGTGGCCGCCGATGTGTGGAGCGTCACCAGCTTTAACGAACTGCGCCGTGAAGGCCTGCGCGCCGACCGCGACCGCATGCTCAAGCCGGATCTGAAAGTGGCGCCCACCTGGGTGGAACAATGCCTGGACAAACGCCAGGGCCCGGTGATCGCCTCCACGGATTACATCAAGGCCTACGCCGATCAGATCCGCCCCTGGGTGAAAGCGCCCTTCAAGGTGCTGGGCACCGACGGCTACGGCCGCAGTGACTCGCGCGGCAAGCTGCGCCACTTCTTCGAAGTGGATCGTTACTTCGTGGCCCTGGCGGCGCTCAGCGCGCTGAAGGACGAAGGCGAAGTGGACGCCGCCACCGTCAAGGAAGCAATCAAGAAATACGGCATCGACTCGGAAAAACCTTACCCGGTGATCTCATAAGGAGCCTGGCATGAGCAAGGAAACCATCCGGGTACCCGATGTGGGCAGCAGTGATCCTGTTGACGTCATCGAGGTGTCCGTCAAAAAAGGCGATAGCGTCGAAGCCGAAGACACCATTGTGGTGTTGGAGTCCGACAAAGCGTCCGTGGAAGTACCGTGCCCGAACGCGGGTACGGTTCTGGAACTGCTGGTGAAAGCCGGCGACCGGGTCAAGGAAGGCGACCCCCTGTTGGAGCTGGACACCGAAGCCGGTGCCGACTCTCGTGGGAGCGGGCCTGCCCGCGAAGAGTCAGCCGATTACGAGAATGGTGAAAAGGACGCCGACGACAAAGAGGAAAGGGACGATTCAGGATCCAGGATTCAGGATACAGCGGAGAGCGCCGGGGAAGCCCCCAAGGGCGACGGCGAAACCCGTGAACAAACCATCCCCACCCCGGACCTGGGCGACATCGACGAAGCGGAAGTCATCGAGCTGTCGGTGAGCGAAGGCGACACCGTGGAAGCGGAACAGACCATCCTGGTGCTGGAATCCGACAAGGCGTCCCTGGAAATCCCCAGCCCGGCCGCCGGCACGGTGAAGAAGTTGCTGGTAAAGGCCGGCGATAAGATCACCTCCGGCAGCGACCTGATGGTGCTGGAAACCACCGGCGGCGACGGCGAAAAATCCGGTGAACAGACGTCCGGTGAAGACCCGTCCGCCGAAGGCACGTCGGACGACAGTCAGTCCGGTGGGAAAAAGTCTGAAGCGGCTGAGTCTGGTGAAAGTAAGTCTGGCGACAGCAAGTCCGGTGAGGGCGAGGCCGGTGAGAGCAAACCTGGTGGGAGCGGGCCTGCCCGCGAAGAATCGGGCAAAGAGACCGGAGGCATCGGCGAACACCCGGCCAAATCCGGCGCCGCCGCGGCCAGCCGCCCGTCCAAGGACGTGCACGCCGGCCCGGCGGTGCGCAAGCTGGCCCGGGAAACCGGAGTCGACCTCGGCACGGTACCGCCCAGTGGCCCGAAGGACCGCATCCTCAAGGAAGACGTGCACTCGCACATCAAGCAGCGCATGGAACAACCGGCCGCCGCTGGCGGTGCCGCGGCGGCGGACCTGCCGGAAATCGACTTCAGCGAATTCGGCCCGGTGGAACGCGACGAGCTCAACAAGTTACGCAAGGTGGCGGCCAAAAATCTGCACCGCAGTTGGGTGACCATTCCCCACGTCACCCAGTTCGACGAAGCGGATATCACCGAGCTGGAAGCGTTCCGAAAGAGCCAGAACAAGGCCCTCGAGAAAGAGGGCGTCAAGCTCACCATGCTGGCGTTTCTGGTGCAGGCCTGCGCGCGGGCGTTGCGCAAATTCCCGAGGGCGAACAGCTCGCTGGAACCGTCCGGTGAGGCGTTGGTCCTGAAAGATTACGTGCACATCGGCATTGCCGTGGACACGCCCAATGGCCTGGTGGTACCGGTGCTGCGCGATGCCGACAAAAAAGGCTTGAGCCAGATCGCCACGGAAATCGGCGAGCTGGCCGCCAAGGCCCGCGACCGCAAACTGTCACCGGCGGACATGAAGGGCGCCAGCTTCAGTATCTCGTCACTGGGGGGGATCGGCGGCACCGCCTTTACGCCCATCGTCAACTGGCCGGAGGTGGCGATCCTCGGGGTCAGCCGTTCCGACACCAAGCCGGTGTGGGACGGCAACGCCTTCCAACCCCGGTTAATGCTGCCGCTGTCGTTCTCTTACGACCACCGGGTGATCGACGGCGCCGACGCGGCGCGTTTCACCACCTACCTCAGTGGCCTGCTCGGCGATATGCGACGCGCCCTGTTGTAGGAGCGGGCCTAGCCCGCGAAAGGCCGGCAAAGCCGGCCGGCAGGATCCCAGAGAGGTGGTTTGTGCTGCCTTTAGAAAAGCCTCTGGAATCCTGCCGGGGCTTCGCCCCTTTCGCGGGCGGGGCCAGCTCCCACAAGGCAAGCTCCTACAATCGCGAAAGGGTGGCCCCGCCACCCGGCAGGCCCCACCGCTACGCCACCAACCCCAGCCCCGCCAGCAGTTGCTCCAGCTCGCTACGCGCCTCTCCATCCAACTCCGTTAGCGGCAGCGGAAGGCTGTTATGACCGGCGAGGCCCAAAATCGCCGCCGCCGTCGCGATCACTCGAATGCTGCCTCCGTGCTGCTCGAAGGCTCGCCACAGCGGTTGCAGATGCTGCGAGAGACGGACCGCCTCGGCGGCATCGCCACGCTGGGCGGCACGGGTGATGGCCAGCGCCGTCTCAGGAAATAAGCCGCCGATAACGGAATACCAGGCGTCGCAGCCTGCGTTAAGGCCGGTGGCGGCGTGGGCGTCGCCACTCACGCCGATGCTTACCCGGGAAGGCAGCAAGGCGCGCAGACGTTTAATCCGTGAGCTGGCGGCGTCGGAATCAGTCGGCACCCCGGGAATCTTTATCGACGCCACCTGCGGTAGCTCGGCGATAGCGCCGTATAATTCGTCATCGAATTGGAAGTGCGTCGTTCTGGGGTTGTCATAAACACACAACGGCACCGAAAGATGTTTCACCACTGTCGTGTAAAGACCGTAGACCTCATCGCGGGTGAGTGGCTGGTACGACATGGGGGCTAGCAGCACCGCGCTCGCGCCGGCCGTCTGCGCGTCCTCGGCATGGTGGAGTACATCCCGCGTTCGCAGCGCCCCGATGCCAGCCATCACGGGAATGCCGCCCGCGTGCTGAACGGCCAGCTCCGCGACGCGCTTACGCTCGTTCCGGTCGAGGTACGCGTAGCTGCCTGTCGAGCCTAACGCCCCGATGGAATCCACGTGGGCGCTGGCGAGGCGTTTAATAAGTGTCGTGAACGCCGTCTCATCGACGCCCGTCTCGTTCATGGGGGTAAGCGGGAAAGCGCTGAGACCGGAAAGCATGCTGGAACCTCATAAACCAAAGAGAGCCGGTCTTGTCTTTTGCCCGACGTTGGCAAAAAAGGCAAGGCCCGCTCCTACAATCGCCGCTTCCGTGAATAAAAAAACCCGGCCGAAGCCGGGTTTTTATTCAGACGATCGGTTTAACCGTCGTGGTTTTCTTTCCAGCGGGATTTCTTCTCTTCCCACTTTTCCATGCGATCCTTCTGGTGCTGCTCGTACTGGGCGCGCTGCTCATCGTTCAGCACGTCGCGGATCTCTTCCTGGGTTTCCTTGTGCAGTTCGCGCATATCTTCGCCTTTCTCGCGGTAGATTTCGCGCACTTCCTGCTGCTGTTCTTCGGTCAGGTTCAGCTCCTGGGTCATCTTCTGAACGTGACGGTCGGCGCCTTTTTCCATCGGCGAGCCGGCGAAAGCCACGGTGGAGAACAGCGTCAGCGTAACAAGCATCAGTTTTTTCATCGTCTTGCTCCTTGGTTACCGCTCCGGAGTATCCGGATTCCTTTATAGATTGGTCTTACATTGTGCAGCTACTGTGCAGCGAATGTGGAAACAAACGCCGCAATTCACGTAGGTCGGGTTAGCGAAGCGTAACCCGACACGGTCTGTCGGATTACGGCCTTGCGGCCTAATCCGACCTACGAGTCCGCACGCTTCACACTGGCGCCGGGAGGCGAGGAGTTTCAAGCCTCTTCATCAGGATTTTGCAATCGGTAGCCGACGCCGTAGACGCTGCCTATCCAGTCGTGGTCACCGGTCAGGCCTTCGCTGAGTTTTCGCCGCAGTTTACGAATGTGGCTGTCGATAGTGCGATCGGACACCACCCGGTGGTCGGAATAGATCACATCCATCAGTTGGTCACGGGTCCAGATGCGCCCGGCCTGGCGGGACAGCGCAGCCAGCAGCTCGAACTCAATCGCGGTAAGCGCCACCCGGGCGCCGTCGTGCACCGCCTCGAAGCGGTGCCGGTCAAGCGCCAGGCCCCCTTCGGCGATGGGCTGGGCGGCGTTGCCGGCGCGGCGCAGCACCGCTTTCACCCGTGCGACGACTTCCCGCGGGCTGAACGGTTTGCAAATGTAGTCGTCGGCACCGATCTCCAGGCCCAGCAGGCGGTCCACCTCTTCGACTCGGGCGGTGATCATCAGAATCGGTACTTGGGAGAAGCGACGGATCGCTTTGCACACTTCCATGCCGTCGCCGTCGGGCAGCATCAGGTCCAGCAGCACGGCGTCGAAATCACCGTCGCGCACACGCTGTTCGGCGTCGGCGGCGCTGGCGGTTTGCTCCGGCTCAAAATGGCTGTGGCGCAGATAGTCTGCCAGCAATCGGGCCAGCCGCGGCTCATCCTCGACGATCAGAATTTTCACCATGCTCCCTCCGTTCCTTTCATTCGCTGTGGAAGCCCACCTTGTGGGAGTGGGACTTGTGGGAGCGGGCCCCGCCCGCGAAAGGGTGGCTTATAGCCACCCGGCAAAGGTTGCCCCGCAGGATTCCAGAGCCCTCTCAACGGTGTCACCAACAGTGGCTCTGGAATCCGGCCGGGAGCTTCGCTCCCTTTCGCGGGCATGGCCCGCTCCTACAATGGCAGGCGCACTGTGATTCTGAGACCCCCCAAGGGGCTATGGTCCGCTGTCATGGTGCCGCCATGCGCTTCGACGATGCGCCGGGCGATGGCCAGCCCCAGGCCGGCGCCGCCGGTCTGGCGGTTGCGCGAGCTCTCCACCCGGTAGAGGTGATCGAACAGTTTTGGCAGGGCGTCATCGGGCACGCCAGGGGCGCTGTCGTTCAGGGTCAGGCACCAATCGCCGCCGTCGCTGGCCAGGGTGAGCTGTACCTCGCCGTCTTCGTCGGTGTACTTGAGGCTGTTCTGCAGCAGGTTGTCCAGTAGCTGGCGCAGGCGCACCGGGTCGCCGTTGACCCGCGCCGGGCTCAGATCGGTGCGTAGCCGTATACGCCGGCGCCCGAGCGCCGGGCGCACCGCATCCACGGCGTCCTCGCACAGGGCGTCCAGGTCCAGCGCGGTGAAGTGATAACGCAGATTGCCGGCGTCGGCCAGAGCCAGGTCGTGCAGGTCGCTGACCAGATGGGTGAGCTGGCGCACCTCGGATTCCAGCGACGCGATGGTCTCGTGGTTGAGCGGCCGCACGCCGTCGACCACCGCTTCCAGCTCGCCCTGCAGCACCGACAGCGGCGTGCGAAGCTCATGGGCGATGTCGGAGAACCAGCGCTGGCGCGCTTTTTGGCCCTGGTCCAGGCGCTCGCCCAGGCTGTCCACATGGCGGATCAACTCACCCAGCTCATCGCGGCGCCGGCTGCCCAGACGGGTTTGGTAGTCGCCCTCGCGCAGCGTGCGGGTGTGGGCGCTGAGCGCCGTCACCGGCGCCACCAGATGGCGCGCCAGCAGCCAGGACACCAGCAGCGACAGGCCCAGCCCCACCAGGGCCATCCAGCCGGCGAAATTGAGCTGGCGCTCCTGGAAACGCCGGTCAAGCTTGTCGCGGATCGCCTCCTGGTCGGGGTAGGCCAGCCAGCCCACCAGGCTGTTGTCGGTGCGGATCGGCACCAAACGGCTGAACCGTTGCGGCGGCGGCGGGCCGAGCAAGGGGCGCTGGTCCGGTGCCAGCAGGCTCAAATGCCGGGGGGCGTCGCGGCGGTCGCGTTTGCCCGGCTCGGTGTCGGCGTTGCGGTCGCCGGCCAGCCAGTACAACCGGCCCAACACCCGCGGGTCGCTAAGTAGGAAATCCCAGCTGCCCCGCTGCGCGTACAGCACCCCGAGATGGTCGGCCAGGCGTTCCACCTGGGCCTGTTGCCGCTCGTCGATGTACTGGCGCAGGCTCTGCTCGAACGCGAAGAAATAGAAACCGCTGGCGGCCACGATCAGCACCACGAAGGTGCCGAGAAAGGTAAGGAAAAGCTTGTTGCGGATGCCCATGGTCGGCCGGCGGACCTCGCCAGAATAACGGAACCGACAGTCTAAGCTCTGGCGGTCGCGCGACCCAGCGCCTTGCACATTCTTTCAAAATCGCGGGCTGGGCTGTGCGAGCGGGCCTCTTGTGGGAGCGGGCCCAGCCCGCGAAAGGCAAGCAAAGCTTGCCGGCAAAGGTTGCCCCGCAGGATTCCAGAGAGGTTTGAAAGCGGAACAGTAACAAGGTCTCTGGTATCCCGCCGGGTGGCTAGCGCCACCCTTTCGCGGGCAGGCCCGCTCCCACAAGGCCCGCACAAGAAGGCCAGGTTAACGGTCCCGACGCTGCACCCATTGGGGTTCTTGGGTGTCGGTGCGCAGGTTGATGGCGCGGGCCATCACAAACAGCAGGTCGCCGACGCGGTTGAGCACCGCGCGGCTGACCGGGTTGACCTGGTCGTCGTCGCCGACCGCGATCAGGTCCCGTTCGGCGCGCCGGGCCACCGTGCGGCAGTGGTGGCACCAGGCGGCGTCCGGGTGGCCGCCGGGCAGCACGAATTCCTTGAGCGGTGCCAGTTCCGCGTTGAGCGTGTCGGCCTGGGATTCCACCTCCACCAGGTCGGTGTCGGTGAGAGTGACGGTGCCGGGCACCGCCAGTTCGCCGCCCAGGTCGAACAGCAGATGCTGGATACGTTCCAGCAGTGCGTCCAGGTCGGTGTCCAGGGCCCGGGCGCGGAGCACGCCCAGGCCGCTGTTCAGCTCGTCCAGCGCGCCCAGGGCCTGGATGCGCGGGTGATCCTTGGCGACGCGGCTGCCGTCGGCCAGGCCGGTGCGGCCGTCGTCGCCGCTGCGGGTGATCACCCGGTTGATGCGGGTCTTGTCGTCCTTGCTGTCGCTCATGGTCAGAATTCCATTCCCAGGCTTACCCGGTAGTGCCGTTCCGGCAGGGGGTAGGCGTTATAACTGAGGTTGCTGGTGGCTTTGACGCCGTAGTCCGCCGCCAGTTCATCCTCCAGGTTATAGGCCCCCACGCGCAAGTAGGCGTTTTGGTAACGGGCGGTGGCTTCCAGGTCGGTCATTCGGTAGCTGTCGAGCTGCTGGAAGTTGTTGGGCTGGTCGTTGTCGAAGTGGCGCTTGCCCACGTAGCGGTGCGCCAGGGACAGCTCCAGCCAGGACAGCGCCTGCCAGTTGGCCTGGGCGTAGAACAGCTGGCGAGAGACCAGCGGCACGTCGTTGCCTTCCCATTCGCCTTCGTCGAACTCGGCCCGTTGCAGGGTGCCGTTGAGCACCAGGGTGAGGTCGCGGTCCAGCCGCCAGCGGCTGTTCAGGCTCACGCCGCGGCGGCGGGTGCGGTCTTCCAGGTTGACGTTGGCCCCGAAGGCGCCGGCGTAGGGGTTGTAGACGATTTCGTTCTCGAAGCGCCCCTGCCAGGCGGTCAGCGTCGAGGTCTGGATGCCTTTTTGCCAGCTGGCGCCCAGGGTGTACTGCTCGCCGGTTTGCGGCTCGAGCAGTTCGTCGTCCGGGGTGATTTCGTCGGCGTTGACGATGCGCACGCTGCGCTGGGCGCCGGCGAACACATCCACGCCGCCGTCGAAGTGGTAGCGCACGCCGCCCTCGTACATTTCCGCGTCCTGGCTGTCCTGGCCCTGGCCGGCGCCGAAGCCGGTGGTTTCCGTGTCGGTGTCCACGTCCAGGCGGCGCGCGCCCAGGGTGAACGACCAGCGGTCCAGGGTCATCACGTCGTGGAAGTACCAGGCGGTTTGCCGCTGGTCGACGTCCTTGGTGCTGGTGGGGTCGCCGATCTGCGATTGCTCGCCGGCGCTGCGGTTTTCCAGGCGGTAGTCGTACAGGTCCCAACCCAGGGTGGTGTTATGGGTCAGGCCGGCGGCCTGGAACTGGCTGGTGAAACGCGGGTTGACGCTGTAGCTGTCCACGTCGGTTTCGCCGTAGGTGGAGAAGCCCGGGAAGTAGAAGAAGTAGCTCTGCTCCTTGCGGCGACCGGCGAAATCCAGATGCAGGCGGCTGTGGTCGCCGATGCGCACGTTCATGCCCGGCATCACCGTGACCGTGTCCTGATCGGCCCAGTCGTAGGGGCTGGCGGCGCCTTCCGGGTCGTCCTCGAACAGGTTCTCGCCGGTGGCCAGGTTCACGGCGCGGCCGCCGGGCAGGTCCAGGTTCTGGCGCTCGCCGGTGGCGGTCAGGTAGAAGGTCAGGTCGTCGCGGCGGGTGCGCAGATCGGCGAAGGCGTTGCGCTGCTGCAGGTCGTTGTTTTGCCGGTAGCCGTCGCTGTGCAGGGCCTGCACCGAGGCGGCGGCGCTGGTGTGGTTGTCGGGGTTTTCGCCCCGCTGGTGGCCGGTGGCCCACAGGCTGCCGCCGCTGGTGCTGAAGCTGCCGCCGGTGACTTCCACGCCGGCCCGGTTGTCGTAGCGCTCGCGGGTGACGATGTTGACCGCGCCGCCGACCACGCCGTTGCCGTACAGCGCGGCGCCGGCGCCGGGCAGCACCTCGATGCGCTCGATCGCCGCCAGCGGGATCGAGGCAATGTCCGGGCCGGACAGGTCCACGTTGCTGTAGCGGCGGCCATTGAGCAGCACCAGGGTGTTGGAGGTGGCGCTGGCGCCGAAGCCCTGCATATCGATGGTGGCGCGGGCGCCGTTGATGCCGAAATTGCGGCGCACCTGGACGCCGCCCAGGGTGTCGAGCACGTCCGCCAGGTTATTGGCGGGCATCGCTGCGATGGTGTCCCGGTCCAGGATCAGCGTGCCGGTGGGCAGTTCCCGCGCCACGCTGGCGGTGCGCGAGCCGGTGACTTCCACCGGGGCAAGCGTGTTGTCGGTCGTGTCGTTGTCGGACTGCGCGGCCTGGGTAACAGGCGCGTACAGGCAAGCCGTGGCCAATGCCAGCTTTATAAGGGGGTGGGTATGCATAGTTTGTCCTCCCGATGCACCCTCCGTACATGGGGTGCGCCCCGTTCCGACCGGGGTCGGGCGAGGGCGCGCCAGTGGCGACAGGCCGGTCTCCGGGCTCAAGGGCTAACGTCGTTACCGCCTTCCCAGGCCAAGCCTGGTGGCGTCGAGGTAACGACTACCTCATACCGTTGCGGGGGCAGCGCCGGCCTTTCACCGGCTTCCCGTACACCTGAAGCGCTGGCAAACATAGAGCAACGCCGGTTCCGGCACAACTTTCGCGGGATTTGTGGGGGCGGGCTTGTGGGAGCGGGCCTGCCCGCGAAAGGGGCGAGGCCCGCTCGCACAAAGATGGCTTCGTAGAAAGTCAGAGTTCTGGATGGCGGGCTTGGACCGCCGCGACGATGCGGCGGTGGGTGGGCAAGTCTATGCCGAGGACATCGGCCTGGCGCAGCAGCCAGCCGTTGATGGCGTCGATCTCGGTGAGGGCGCCGGCTTGCATGTCGGCGCGCATCGAGGAGGTGTTGCCGGCGGTGGCCTCGGCCAGCGCGCGCACCCCGGCGAGCGAATCGCCGGGCCAGGTGGGGTCGAGGGCGGTGAAAACCCGGTCGGCTTCGCGGGCCAATTGTTCGGCCTCACTGGCCAGCGCCGGGTCCTGGAAGACGCGGCCGTTGGCCACGTCGTGCAGGCCGGTGAGCGGGTTGATCAGCGCGTTGCCGATCAGTTTGCGCCACTGACGGTGGCGGAAATCGTCCGGCCAGTGCAGCTTGGGCCAGTGACCGGCGAGGGTGGCGAACCAGGGCGGCGGCTTGGCGGCGCCTGCCGCAGGTCCGCCTGCCGCAGGATCGCCTGCCGCAGGGACGCCCGCCGCAGGATCGCCTGCCGCAACACAGTCACCCATCCAGGTATCGTTCTCGGCAACCACCCGGTGGGCGTCGCCGTCACGCTTCACCGCCGAGGCGCTGACCACCTCAATCATGCGCGCCCCGTCGGGCAGCAGCCCGTCCAGGCTGCCCAGGCCGTTCTGCAGCCGCAGCACGGTGGCGTCCGCGGCCAGCGGCAACCCGGCCAGCGCCGACGCGGAAAACGGCGCCTTGCAGGCCACCACCAGCCGCCGGATTGTGGGGGCTGGTCTTGTAGGAGCGGGCCCTGCCCGCGAAAGGCCGGCAGAGCCGGCCGGCGGGATACCAGAGGCGTTGTTGGTGCTGTCGTTAGAAAAGTCTCTGGGATCCTGCCGGGAGCTTCGCTCCCTTTCGCGGGCAAGGCCCGCTCGCACAATGGGTTGGCAGTCCAGATGCAGCAGTACGGCTTCGCCGCTCGGAAGTATCAGGGTGCGTTCCAGGGTCGGCGTGGCGTCGCGGCGCAGGGCGATAACGGTGAAGCCGGCGCGCCGCAAGTAGTGGGCGGCGAGCAGGCCCATGTTGCCGGCGCCCAGCAGGTACCAGGGTTCGGCGTGGTCGGGGGAGGTGGGATCGGTCATGGCGCTATGCTAGGCGTGCCAACCGCCGGCCACAATCTCATTGGCGCGGCGCCATGTTGTTTTGTGCTTTCCCCGAATAGTGCTTTTGTTAAATGGTGCCAGCGCATGTTGTGCTGCTTGGTGCAAACCCCGACTATGTCTCCTTTTCGAGACTGAACCGAAACGGGAAAGCGATGCCCCCCCTGAGCGATACGTTGCGCACCGCCTGGCAGCTTTACAGTCACCCCCGGGTGGTGGTGATGCTGTTTTTGGGGTTTTCCGCCGGGCTGCCTTACCTGCTGGTGTTCTCCACCCTGTCCGCCTGGCTGGCGGACGCCGATGTGGACCGCGCCGCCATCGGCTATTTCAGCTGGGTGGGCATTATGTTCTCGATCAAGGTGTTCTGGGCGCCGGTGGTGGATCGGCTCAAGCTACCGCTGCTGAACCGGTTGTTGGGTCAGCGGCGCGGCTGGCTGCTGCTGGCCCAAGTGGGCATCGCCTTGTCGCTGGCGGCGATGGCCCTGGTGGAGCCGGTGGGGCATTTGGAGCGGTTCGCCCAGTTGGCGCTGCTGGTGGCGTTCTGCTCCGCCACCCAGGACATCTGCATCGACGCCTACCGGATTGATTCCGCCGACGAGTCCTTCCAGGGCGCCATGGCCGCCACCTATATCTTCGGCTACCGCACCGCCATGCTGGTGGCCGGCGCCGGTGCGTTCTACATCGCCAGCTACGATTCCTGGAACGGCGCCTACCACGCCATGGCCTGGCTGATGGGCGTGGGCATCGTCACCACGCTGATTATCCGCGAGCCGAACACGCCGCCCCGGGAAAGCTTCGGGCGCGACCCGAAGCAGTGGCTGGAAACCGCCCTGATCGCCCCGTTCCGGGACTTCTTTGGTCGCTATGGCCGCATCGCCCTGGGCCTGCTGGCGCTGGTGGCGATCTACCGGATCAGCGACATCACCATGGGCGTGATGGCCAACCCGTTCTATCTGGACATCGGCTACACCAAGAACGAAATCGCCACGGTGGCCAAGTTTTTCGGTTTTTTCATGACCATGCTGGGCTCCGCCGTGGGTGGGCTGGCGGTGCTGCGCTACGGGTTGGGCCGCTCGCTGCTGGTGGGTGCGATCGGCGTGGCGCTGACCAACCTGCTGTTCGCGGTGATGGCCACCTATTCGCCGGTCACGCAGGTGCCGGTGGACCCGGAGCAGGTGCGCTGGGTGTCGCTGGCCTGGCTGGCGGCGGTGATCAGCGCCGACAACCTGTTCGGCGGCTTCGCCAATGTGGCGTTGATCGCCTTTATGTCGAGCCTGACCAACCGTAATTTCAGTGCGACCCAGTACGCGCTGTTCAGCTCACTGATGACCCTGCCGGGTAAATTCATCGGCGGTTTTTCCGGCGAGGTGGTGGAGGCTTCCGGGTACACGGTGTTCTTTAACTACGCCGCGCTGCTCGGCGTGCCGGCGATCCTGCTGACGATCTGGTGGTTGCGGCGGCGGGACGACACCGCTGGGCGGTAGCCGCCTCCTCTATGGGAGCAGGCCTTGTGGGAGCGGGCTGTGGGAGCGGGCCCAGCCCGCGAAAGGGTGGCTTTTAGCCACCCGGCGGGATACCAGAGGCGTTGTTGGAACTGCCGTTAGAAAGGGCTCTGGTATCCTGCCGACCGGCTTTGCCGGCCTTTCGCTTGCAGGCAAGCTCCCACAAGCCCTGACCTCTGGTCAGGGCTGCCAGAAACAGGATTTGGGAACGCGGCTGCCGAGCACGGTGACGCCCTCATCGCTGAGCCGCTGAATCTGGATATCACCGCTGGGTGTGCCGGCCAGCGGCAGTACGCCGTCGCCGCGAATCACCCGGTGCCAGGGCAGGGTGGAGCCGCCCGGCAGCCGGCTCATTAAACGGCCGACGAAGCGCGCATGGCGGGGGTAGCCCGCCTGGCGGGCCACCTGGCCGTAGCTGGCCACGCGGCCGGCCGGGATGGCGCCGACAATCTGATATACCGCGTCACGAAATTCTTGGTTCATTGAGATAGCTTCAGGCCTCAAGTCGCAAGCTACAAGCTACAAGCGGCGCTTTGTGGGAGCGGGCCTTGTGGGAGCGGGCCCTGCCCGCGAAAGGGAGCGGAGCTCCCGGCAGGATCCTAGAGACCCTGCTAACGACAGCACCACCGGCGTCTTTGGTATCCGGCCGGCCGGCTTTGTCGGCCTTTCGCGAGCAGGCTCGCTCCCACAGTGCCCCGGCCCCGGCAGGGACGGTCTGCTTGCTTCTAGCGAAGGCCGCCGTCGGTTTCGATGACGCGGCCGGTGAAGTAGTCGTTCTCGAAGATGAACTGTACCGAGCGGGCAATGTGCTCCGGCTCGCCGAGCCGTTTCAGCGGCACCGAGCTCACCAGCCGGTCGCGGGCCTCGGGCTTCATGGCGGCGATCATATCGGTGTTGATGGTGCCGGGGGCGACCACGCCGGTACGGATGTTGTAGCGCGCCAGCTCCCGCGCCCAGACCTCGGCCATGGCGACCACGCCGGCCTTGGCGGCGGCGTAGTTGGTTTGCCCGAAGCTGCCCTGGCGGGCGATGGACGAGATGTTGACGATCACGCCTTCCTCGGCGCCGCTCTCCAGCATGCAACGGGCCGCCTCGCGGCCGCACAGGAACACCCCGGTCAGGTTCACGTCGATCACCGCCTGCCACTGCTGCAGGCTCATGGACGATTGCAGCTCGCCTTCCTTGAATTTCACCAACAGGCCGTCCCGGGTAATGCCGGCGTTGTTGACCAGACCGTGCAGGGCGCCGAAGTCGGCGACCACGCCGTCGAACAAGGCGGTGACGTCGTCTTCCCGGGCGACATTGGCCAGGTAGCTTTTCGCTTCGCCGCCGGCCTGCTCGCAACGGGCGACGGTGTCGCGCAGGTCGTCCTCGTTGAGATCCACGCAGGCGATGCGCGCGCCGCGGCTCGCCAGGGCTTCGGCGATGCCCCGCCCCAGGCCCCGGCCGGCGCCGGTCACTACCACTACTTTGTCTTTCAAATCCATGCGTCGCTCCTCGTCAGATCGGATCAAAGGCCGGAGTATGCCCAGGGCCGCCCGGCGGGCCAATGACCAAAAGTTAGCCTGGGGTCACAAGCTGTGCGGGCTGTGAGAGCGGGCCCAGCCCGCGAAAGGCAAGCGAAGCTTGCCGGCAGGATCCCAGAGATATCCCTAACGGCAGCACCAACAACGCCTCTGGTATCCCGCCGGCCGGCGTTGCCGGCCTTTCGCGAGCAGGCTCGCTCCCACAATGGTCGACCTTGCCTCTCGCCGCTTGAAACGGCGCGCGCCGCCCCCATCTCGCGGGGCACGGTGATGAGATAGATTTCATCGCCCACCTATTGACTGCCGTGAAGCGGCAACTATGATTAGCACTCGACTCGTGAGAGTGCTAATTCCGGTTTGCGGGGCCCAGGCCCCGGTGACCTCAGAGCCAACTTGGAGAATGGAGACCATGAAAATTCGTCCTTTGCATGATCGCGTGCTGGTGCGCCGCGAGGAGGAAGAGACCAAAACCGCCGGTGGCATCGTGCTGCCCGGTTCCGCCGCCGAGAAGCCGTCCCGTGGCGAAGTGATCGCCGCCGGCAACGGCAAGATCCAGGAAAACGGCGACGTGCGCCCCCTGGACGTGAAAACCGGCGACAAAGTGATTTTCGGTCAGTACTCCGGCAACACCGTGAAAGTCGACGGTGAAGAGCTTCTGATCATGAGCGAAGCCGAGATTCTTGCCGTCATCGAAGGTTAATCGAGTATTTTGCAGAGGTAGCGATAATGTCTAAAGAAGTGATTTTCCGCGACGAAGGCCGGCAGCGCATGCTGCGTGGCGTCAACATTCTGGCCGACGCGGTAAAAGTAACCCTGGGCCCGAAAGGCCGTAACGTGGTGCTGGACAAGTCCTTCGGCGCGCCCTTGATCACCAAGGACGGCGTGACCGTGGCCAAGGACATCGAGCTGGAAGACAAGTTCGAGAACATGGGCGCGCAGATGGTCAAGGAAGTGGCCTCCAAGTCCAACGACGAAGCCGGCGACGGCACCACCACCGCCACCGTGCTGGCCCAGGCGATCGTCACTGAAGGTCTGAAATCAGTGACCGCCGGCATGAACCCGATGGACCTCAAGCGTGGCATCGACAAGGCCACCGACGCCATCGTCGAAGAGATCAAGAAGCTGTCCACCCCGTGTGACACCACCAAGAGCATCGAGCAGGTGGGCACCATCTCCGCCAACTCCGACAAGTCCGTGGGTGAGATTATCGCCCAGGCCATGGAGAAAGTCGGCCAGGAAGGCGTGATCACCGTGGAAGAAGGCCAGTCCCTGGTCAACGAGCTGGAAGTCGTGGAAGGCATGCAGTTCGACCGCGGTTACCTGAGCCCGTACTTCATCAACAACCAGGAAAAGATGCAGGTGGAGCTGGAAGACCCCTACATCCTGCTGGTGGATAAGAAGATCTCCAACATCCGCGAGCTGCTGCCGGTTCTCGAAAACGTGGCCAAGGCAGGCAAGCCGCTGATGATCATCGCCGAGGACATCGAAGGCGAAGCGCTGGCCACCCTGGTGGTCAACAACATGCGCGGCATCATCAAGTGCGCCGCCGTGAAAGCGCCCGGTTTCGGTGATCGCCGCAAAGCGATGCTGCAGGATCTGGCGATCCTCACCGGTGGCACCGTGATTTCCGAAGAAGTCGGTTTGAGCCTGGAAAACGTGGCCCTGGAAGATCTGGGTTCCGCCAAGAAGGTCAACATCGACAAGGAAAACACCACCGTGGTCGGCGGCAAGGGTGTGCAGGCGGACATCGATTCCCGCGTGGAGCAGATCCGCAAGGAAATCGAGAACTCCTCCTCCGACTACGACAAAGAGAAGCTCCAGGAACGCGTGGCCAAGCTGGCCGGCGGTGTGGCCGTGATCAAGATCGGCGCCGCCACCGAAATGGAGATGAAAGAGAAGAAAGCCCGCGTCGACGACGCCCTGCACGCCACCCGTGCGGCGGTGGAAGAAGGCGTGGTGCCCGGCGGCGGTGTCGCCCTGGTGCGTGCCCTGACCAGCATCGGCAAGCTGAAAGGCGACAACGACGATCAGACCGCCGGTATCGCGCTGATCATCCGGGCCCTGGAAGCGCCGCTGCGCCAGATCGTCTACAACGCCGGCGGTGAGCCGTCCGTGGTGGTACAGGAAGTGCGCAACGGCAAAGGTAACTACGGTTACAACGCCGCCACCGGTGAGTACGGTGACATGATCGAGATGGGCATCCTGGACCCGGCCAAAGTGACCCGGTCCGCCCTGCAGGCAGCCGCTTCCGTGGCCGGTCTGATGATCACCACCGAAGCCATGATCGCCGACAAGCCTGAAGAAGGCGGCGGTGGCGCCCCGGATATGGGCGGCATGGGCGGTATGGGTGGCATGGGCGGCATGATGTAAATCAGCCGGTCCCACGACCCTTCTAAAAAGCCCCGGCGGGTTCTCCCGCCGGGGCTTTTTTGTGTGCGAGCGGACCAAGCTTGTTGGGGCGGGCCTTGTGCGAGCGGGCCCAGCCCGCGAAAGGGAGCGAAGCTCCCGGCAGGATGCCAGAGACTTCTCTAACGGCAGCACAAACAGCGTCTCTGGTATCCTGCGGGGCAACCTTTGCCGGTCGGCGTTGCCGACCTTTCGCTTGCAGGCAAGCTCCCACAAGGCGAGACCTGGCCCCGGAGTTAACTTATCCTGCACTGATGCAAACCCGCGACCGAAAATTGCTTCCCCACGCGCTGGCGTTCATCGCCCTGGTGCTGGTACTGGCCCTGGCCCACCAATGGGTGAACCCGTGGCTGCGCTACGACCGGGCCGCCGTGGCCGGCGGGGAAGTCTGGCGCCTGGTCACCGCCCATCTGGTGCACCTGAATCTCTGGCACGCGGCGCTCAATCTGGGCGGCCTGGCGCTGATTTTGTTTTTCTTCCGTGACCTGCTGGACCGGCGGCGGTTCTGGCTGTGGTTCGCGGTGAGCGCCCCGCTGGTGGGGGCGGTGTTCTTCGTGCTCGACCGGGACCTGGGCTGGTACGTGGGGCTGTCGGGGCTGCTGCAGGGGTTGCTGGTGCTGTGCCTGGTGATCGGCTGGCGCGGCAATCCGGTGCTGCACACCCTGGTGCTGGCGGTGGTGGCGGGCCGGCTGGTGTGGGAGCAATTGCCCGGCTATGACGTGGAGTATCTGCGCGCCTGGATCAACGGCCGCGTGTACGTTAATGCCCATCTGTACGGTGCGCTCAGCGGCGCGTTGTTGGCGGCGGCGATGCTGCTGGCCGCTTGCCGCCGGCGCACAACCCTCGGACGGCGCTCGGACATTTGCTAAGCTGTCGGGCCGGCCGCACAGGAACCACACCATGAATGAAGCGCAGCGTCAGAGTTATCTCCGCGCCCTGGGTTTGACACCCTGGGTGGCGCGCACGACGCTGCCCGGCGCGGCGCCGTCCGAGCCGCTGGATTGGGCGGTCGAAACCGACGCCGGGGAAAGCCTGGCGGCGGCGCCGGTGGAAGCCACACCGGTGCGCACCGCGCCGGGTGTGGGCGACGCCGAGCAGCCCGCCAGGGAGACCGCCGCGGTCGATACCCCTGTCGAGGCACCGGTAAGCCGGGCGCCGGCGCCCCGCGACAGCGTCGCCGAGACGCCGGCCCGGGCCCCCGCCCCGGCGGCGAACGCGGCGGGCCTGACCTTCACCCTGGAGGCGCACCTGGCCGGCGACATCTGGGTGGTGTTCCAGCAGGAAGACCCCCAGGCGCCGGAGCTGGGCCGCTACACCGGCGCCCTGGCCGCCTCCTTGCTGGCGGTGTTCGGCGCCGCCCCGGAGCGCCCGCGCCGCTTCTATTGTCCGCTCACCAAGCAGCCCATGAGCGCCGGCGAGGCCGCCCAGGCGCTCACCGCTTTCTTTGCCGGCTTGAGCCGCCGGCACGGCGGTCGCCGGGCGCTGCTCTGCGTGGATGAGTCCCTGGCCAGGGCGGTGCTTGGCGGCGAACGCTTCGAGACCGTGAATCTGGGCGAGATGCCGGCGCTGGCGGTGGACAGCCTGCAGGAAATGCTCGACCGGCCGGCGATGGCGAAAAAGCGCAGTTGGCAGGCAATGGTGGCGCACGGCTTCGTGGCGCACGGTGTCGCCGGGTCGCGCGGATGACGGTGGGGCCGGAGGGGGCCCGCATGCGGGCCATGACCAGCGCCGATCTGCCGGCGGTGCTGGCGATTGAAACCGCCAGCCAGCCCACCCCCTGGAGCGAAGGCAATTTCCGCGACTGTCTGCACGGGGCGTACCGTTGCCGGGTGGCCGCCGTGGACGGCGAGCCGGTGGGTTTTATGATTCTTTCCAGCGTTCTCGACGAGAGGCATTTGCTTAACGTGGCGGTGGACCCGACGCGCCAGCGTCGAGGGCTGGCGCTATGGATGCTGGCGGACGAACTCGACGAGGCACGCGTGGCGTCCATGTCGGTGATGTACCTGGAGGTGCGTGCCGGCAACGACGGCGCCCAGAGCCTCTACCGGCGCCTGGGTTTTGTCGAGAACGGCCGTCGCAAGGGCTACTACCGGGCCGGCACCGGTCGCGAGGACGCGGTGCTGATGATGTTGGAGTTGCTCGGGCACAAATAAAAGAGGTGTGGAGCGGGCTCTTGTGGGAGCGGGCCTTGTGGGAGCGGGCCCAGCCCGCGAAAGGTCGCGCAGCGACCGGCAGGATACCAGAGCCTTCTCTAACGACAGCACCATCGGCGTCTCTGGAATCCCGCCGGCAAGCGGAGCTTGCCTTTCGCGGGCTGGGCCCGCTCGCACAAATTCAGGAATCCGGTTGTTGGACGCGCCAGCCTTCCTCGGTGCGTTCCAGCATTAGCCGGCGCTCTTGCTCGAAGTGGTCGCCTTCCCCGAAATTACCGAATTCCACCCGTACCGCCGCCAGGGCCATGACCATGGCGAAGCGGTCCATGGCGTCCCGTTCCTCGTCGCGCTTCACCGCCTTGCTGTACTCGGACAGATCCCGTTGCGCTTGCATGGTGTAGCGCACGTCCAGGGCGACGTGGTCGTCGTCTTCCGGGTAACGGCCGGCGACGTCCACGTCGGTGACCTGGAACAGCTCATCGAGATGGGCCTGCTTGAGTTCCTGATTGAGGGCGCCGCGGATCACGTCGTCGTCGGGGGCGTCGCTGCAGGCCGCCAACAGGGCGATAAGCAACAGCGCGGGGGCCAGGTAAAGCGCTCGCATGGGATCATCCTTGTTTTGATTGTCGGTGTGTTGATCGCATTCCGTGCGAGAAACTCTACCATGACCGAAACGCTTAGTCCTGATACCCCATGGCCTGCTGAACCTGACGGGCCCAGGCGGTGCTGTGGCGGTAGGCGACTTCGTAGTAGGCCCGTTCGCGGAGCAATGAGAGGTCGTCGAAACGCCCGGCTTCGTAGGCCTCCACCTCATCGAGCACGGTGCCCAGGTAGCCGCGGCGTTCCAGCAGCGCGCTTTTCACCTCCTGGCTGAGCGGCACCTGCTCCATCAGCTCGGGCATGGCGATGTCCATCAGGGCGTCCAGCTGGGACAACAGGCCGACAATAAAATGGTTCACCGAGGCGCTGTGCTCGCCGCCTTCCTGGCTACGCAGTTCCGCCAATACTTCACACATGCGTCCGCGTATCAGCATGCCCCGGGTCAGCGCTTCCGGTTTGTCCATCTCGCCGTCGATAAGAAACAGGTTGGCCCAGCGTTTGATTTCCTCCAGGCCGAGCAGGGCGATGGCGTCGGACAGGGAATTGACTTCCCGGCGCAGGCCCATGGCGGCGGAATTCACCGTTTTAAGCAGGCGGTAGGTGAGGCCGGCGTCCTTGATGGCGATTTCTTCCAGCCGGGCCGGTGACGCGTCCGGGCTGTGCAGCTCGGTGAGAAGTTGCAGCAGCAGCAGCTTGTTGCCGGCGATTTTTTTGCCTTTTACCGGCGACGGGGTGCTCAGAAAATCACCCTGGTAATAATCGAAACCCAACTCCAGGCAGCGCTGGAACTGGGCGCGGTCGGCGATCTGGTCGGCGAGCAGCTCGACGCCATGGGCGCGCAGCTTCTGTGAAATCCGCCGCAGGCTGTCGGCGTCACTGCCGCGAATGTCTATTTTGACGATGTGGACGATATCCAGCAGCACGTCCAGCTCGTCATCATCGGGGTCGTAGCCTGCCATCGCCAGCCGGTAGCCGCGGCGCGCCAGCGCCTTGAGGCGGTCCACCAACTCGGCGGTGAGCATCAGGTGTTGTGGAATTTCCAGGATGTACTGTTTTTTCGGCAGGTCGGGCAGTTCCGGCGCCATCAGCACTTCGTCGGTGACCTTCAGAAAACTCGGCACCGAGCGCGTCTTACCGCCTTGGAAGACATGGGTATAAGTGGCCAGGATCACGGTGTTGGTGGCTTCGATGTCGGACAGCGACGCCCCCTCGGCGGGGTTCTCGCCATGCAACAGCAACTGGAACGCGGCCACGTCCTGGTTGCGGGTGTACACCGGCCGGCAGGCCAGTATCACGTCGAGCTTGTCTTCCGCCTCAATGGCGTCCCGTGCTCTGGTCACTCTTGGCGCCTCCCCCTTTGCAAACGTTTCAGGCGCGGCTACTCACCTGTCCGCCGGCGGCACGAGCTTGGCCGTCGGGCCCGTACAGGCCCTTGCCGGCGGTTTCTTCGATAAAGTTCAGCATCCGCTGGTTGTGTTCCAGACGAATGCCGATCAGCACGCCGTTGGTGCGGTTCAGCCGCGCGGCCTGATCGCCCCGTTCACGGATTGCCTCCCAGAGCGCGGCGCAACCGGCGTCGGCCGCTGCCCGTGCATCGCCGGCGCGGCTGTCCGGGTAGCCGAGCCGCTGCTGCACCTGGCGGCGCTGGGTTTCGAAGCGCTCCAGGGCCTGGAACTGCGCCTGTTTGGCCTGCGCCACCCGGGCCAGGCCCTCACCGTCGACGGCGCCGTCACGGAGCAACCGCCGCTCTTCGTCGAGCAGGCCGATCAAGGTGTCCAGGCGTGCCCGGTGGCGCTCCAGATGCTCCGCCAGGCTCATTGCGAATCCGTGTCCAACAGGTCGCGCACGCTGGCCAGCAGGCCATCGGCAATCTTGTCGGCGCGGATCTCCAGACGCCCTTCGGAGATCGCCTGGCGAATGTCGTCGACACGGGCGGTGTCGATGTCCTGGCCGCTGTCGGCGGCGGGCTGGCGCAGATGGGCCACCTCGCCGGCACTCGCGGCGCTGCTTTGCTTGGGCGCCTCGGTGGCAATCTTGTCGCCGCCTTTGCCCTGATTCACCGAGCCCGGCTGGGTCAGGGGGGAAATATTGTCGATTTTCAAGGGAAGCCCTCCGTCACGCGTTCATCCCGGTTATCGGCAGCGCCGGGAATACCTTTAATAATTTATCACCCGGGCGCGACCCGGGCCGGTGACCTGCGCCGTCACCACTTCCCGATTGGAAAGGCGCACCCGCACCTGGCCGCCCAGAGCCCCTTCGTCCAGGGCGTGTCCCTCGCGGCTGATGCGGAACCCGTCGCCGCCGGCCACCAGGGTCACCGCCTGGCGGCGCTCCACCAGTGCCGGCTCACTCAGTTGATGGCTCTGAATCACGGTGCCGGCGCGCAGTGGCCGGGCGGCTTCCTGACCCAGGATTTGCTCGCGATCCAACACGGTGTTGGCAGGCAGGCGGCTCAGATCGCCCTGTTCGGCGCGCAGCATGCCAGCGCGGATCGAGGTGCCCGCTGGCAGTTGCCCGGCGCTCACCCAGTATTGCCCGGTGACGGTAACCCGAGCCTGCATATAGCGCACGCGGCGGGTCTGTTCGCCACAGCGCACGCCTACGGAGACCCGTCCCCAGGGTTTCTGGCCCCGGCCCGGCATGAACACTTCCGGGGCCACGCACGGCGGCAGCTGAGCGCCGGGTCTCCGAACCTCCACGGCGACGCTGTCGCCCAGCCCGCCGGCGCGCTCAAGCAAAAACGCACGCACCGCGATCACCGCCGGGGCATCGACCGTGTCCGCCGCCGGTTGGCCGGCACCGGCGATGGCGGGCGCCGTGGCGAACACCGCCAGCGACAGGGTTAACCGCAAGATGTGATGAAGCAGGGGGCCTGGCATAGCGCGCCTCGGGGTAACGGGTTTTCCAGTCAGGTCCTTATTCTAGGTAACTGGCCGCCTGGTGAATAAACGAATTGGAATCAAAATGGTGGCTTGTTTGTGCCTTTGACCTGACCGCGCCGGTATTAGTCTCCACTCTGACCTACAAGCCATTGGAGCTTCGGCATGATTGACCGACTGGCCGCCGCGCTGCAGTTCGACCAGGAAGCACTCAACCTGCGTCACCAGCGCCAGCAGGTTCTGGCCAACAACATCGCCAACGCGGACACCCCCAACTTCAAGGCGCGGGATTTCGATTTCGCCAGCGAATTGTCCCGTGCCATGGACAGTGGCCGGCCCGCCGACGGTGGTTTGGCGCTCTCCACCACCGCCACCGGACACATCGCCGGTGGCTCCGGTTCGGCGCCGGTCGGCGACCTGCTCTACCGGGTGCCGGACCAACCCAGCCTGGACGGCAACACCGTCAACATGGATGTGGAGCGCACCCGCTTCGCCGACAACTCGGTGCGTTACCAGGCGGCGCTGACCATGCTCAATGGCCGCATCCAGGGTCTCAAATCCGCCATGCAGCCTGAATAGGAACGTTAGCCATGTCCATGTTTTCGATTTTTGAAATTTCCGGTTCCGCGATGACCGCCCAGGCGCAACGCATGAACGTCACGGCCAGCAACATGGCCAACGCCGACAGCGTCGCTGGACCCGGCGGCGAGGCCTACCGGGCCAAGCAGGTGATGTTCGAGGCGCGCGATCAGAACGGCACCGGCGTGGGCGGTGTGGCGGTGCGCGAAGTGATCGAGGACCCGTCGCCCATGCGCCGTGAGTTCCGCCCCGATCATCCGCTCGCCGATGACCAGGGCTACGTCACCATGCCCAACGTCGAACCGGTCAATGAAATGGTCAACATGATCTCCGCGTCACGCTCCTATCAAGCCAACGTGGAAGTCCTGAACACCAGCAAGCAATTGATGATGAAGACCCTGACGCTGGGAGAAAACTGATGTCGACGATTGGCTCCAACGTGCTCAATTCGGTTAATGGCGGTGCCGCTGCCCAGGCCGCCGCCGCGGCCAGCAAATCCAATGGCGCGGATCTGCAGGACAGTTTCATGACGCTGTTGGTCACGCAGCTTCAGAACCAGGACCCGATGAACCCGATGGAAAACGCCGAGATGACCTCGCAGTTGGCGCAGATCAATACCGTCAGCGGCATCTCCGAACTCAACACCACGCTGGAAGGCATCACCGGCCAGCTCGACGCCGGCCAGGCGATGCAGGCCGCCGGGTTGATTGGCAGCGGCGTGCTGGTGCCGGGTAACCGGGTGCTGGTGGGTGAGGACGGCACCACCACGCCGTTCGGCGTGGAACTGGGCCGGGCCGCCGATCAGGTACAGATCACCGTGCGCAACGCCAGCGGCGAAGTGGTGCGCCGTTTCGAGCCGTTCGCCATGGACGCGGGCAGCGAGTCTTTCACCTGGGACGGTGAAATGGACAACGGTGAAGCCGCGCCCAAGGGCTCCTACAGCGTGTCCGTTGAGGCCAGCGCCGACGGCGAGGCGGTGGACGTGGTGAACCTGAACTACGCCCTGGTCAGCGGCGTGAGCCTGGATGACAACGGCGCGCCGTTGCTGGATCTGGGCGGCGTTTCCGAACAGGTCAGTCTCGGCGATATCCGCCAGATTCTTTAAACACGATTTCGTAAAGAATAACTTCTAGGAGCACGAAGATGGGTTTTTCACAGGCACTCAGTGGTCTTAACGCCGCCGCCACCAATCTCGACGTGGTCGGCAACAACATCGCTAACTCCCAGACCGTGGGGTTCAAAGGGTCCGGCGCCCAGTTCGCCGACGTCTATGCCGGCGCGCAGGTCGGGCAGGGCGTGCGTGTCTCCACGGTGCTGCAGGATTTCTCCAACGGCACCCTGGAAGCCACCGGGCGCAACCTGGATCTGGGCATCAACGGCAGCGGCTTTTTCCGTTTCACCCAGGGCGACCAGACCGTGTACTCCCGCAACGGCCAGCTTACGCTGACCGCCGACGGCTACCTTGAGAACGCTCAGGGTGCGCGCCTCACCGGCTTCCCCGCCGGCGTCGGCACCGGCGGCCAACCCGAAGTGCTGCAGGTGCCCGCCGGCGCCATGGCGGCCACCGCCACGGACCAGGTGCGTGCCTCGTTCAATCTGGACGCCACCGTGGATGAGATCGACCGTGGCGCCACGCCGTTTGACGCCACCGACGGCGGCTCTTATTCGTACGCCAACACCGGCACCGCCTACGATTCGCTGGGCGTGCAGCACACCATGACCACCTATTTCACCAAGACCGGTGAGAATCAGTGGGAAGTGCGGGTCTCCCTGAACGGCAACGCGGACGCCGCCAACGTCGGCGAGCTGGCGTTCAATAACAACGGCACCTTGAACGAAGCGGCCAGCACGTTCCCCGACTACGCCTTCACCCCCGGTGGCGGCGCCGACCCGATGAGCTTCGCTATTGATTTCGAAGGCACCACCCAGTTCGGCAACGACTTCGCGTTGGATTCACTGACCCAGAACGGCTACGCCGCCGGCTCTCTGGTGGGCATCGCCTTCGATGACGTCGGCAACATCGTCGGTAATTATTCCAACGAACAGTCGCAGGTGCTGGGCACCATCGCCTTGGCCAATTTCCGTAACCCGGAAGGTCTAAAACCGGATGGCGACAACGCCTGGACCGAAACCGGCGCCTCCGGACAGCCGCTGCTGGGCCTCGCCGGCGCCGGCCAATTCGGCAGCCTGGAAGCGGGCACCGTGGAAACCTCCAACGTGGACCTGACCAGCGAGCTGGTGGACTTGATCGTTGCCCAGCGCAACTACCAGGCCAACACCCAGACCATCAAGGTCCAGGACGAAGTGCTGCAGAGCGCCGTGAACCTGCGCTAATCGCGTTACAGGAGAGCCCGGATGGATCGCATTCTTTACACCGCCATGAGTGGCGCGCGCCAGAGCATGGACCAGCAATCGGTGGTCAGTAACAACCTGGCCAACGCCTCCACCGCCGGCTTCCGCGGGCAGATGCAAGCGTTGCGCGCGGTGCCCGTTCAGGGCGACGGCGCCCTGGCCACCCGCACCTCGGTAATGGCGTCCACGCCGGGCGCCGACTTCAGCGCCGGGCCGATGAACGCCACCGGACGTGATCTGGACGTGGCCATGCAGGGCGACGCCTGGTTGGCGGTGCAAGCCACCAACGGCGAGGAAGCCTACACCCGGCGCGGCGACCTGCAGGTGGACGGCGACGGCGTATTGAACAGTGCCGGTCGTCCGGTGATCGGCGAAGGCGGGCCTATCATCGTGCCGCTGGGCGCCAAGCTTTCCATGGGTGCCGACGGCACCTTGAGCGCGATCGGCGCCGGCGAAGACCCGGATGCCCTGGTGCAGATCGGCCGCCTCAAGCTGGTTAACGGCGATGAGGCCGGCCTGCAGCGCGGCGAAGACGGCCTGTTCCGGGCCGCCGCCGGCGCCCTGGGCATGGACGAGAACGCCCGGCTGGTGGCTGGCGCGTTGGAAGGCAGCAACGTTAGCCCGGTGGAATCCATGGTGGCGATGATCGACAACGGTCGCCGCTACGAAATGCAGATGAAAGTGATCGACACCGCCGACCAGAACGCGCAACGCGCCGACAGTTTGTTGTCGATTCAGTAAGCCTGTTCGACAGGCGGAGGGGAACGAAATGATTAAATCCTTGTGGACGGCCAAGACCGGTCTGGAATCCCAGCAGGTCAAGATGGATGTGATATCCAACAACCTGGCCAACGTCAGCACCAACGGCTTCAAGAAATCCCGCGCGGTGTTCGAAGACCTGTTGTACCAGAACCTGCGTCAGCCCGGCGGCGCCAACGACGTGCAGAACACGCTGCCTTCCGGCATGCAGGTGGGCAGCGGCGTGCGCCCGGTGGCGACCGAACGGCTGCACAGCCAGGGCGGTCTGGAGAACACCGGCAACTCGCGCGATCTGGCGATTAACGGCAAGGGCTTCTTCCAGGTGCGCATGCCCGACGGCAACGTGGCCTTTACCCGCGACGGCAGCTTCCAGCTCGACCAGAACGGCCAGATGGTCACGTCCAGTGGCTACCCGCTGGAGCCGGCGGTAATGATTCCGGAAAACGCATTGTCGGTGAGCATCGGCAAGGACGGCCTGGTGACGGTCACCGAGCCCGGTTCCACCCAGAGCGTGGAGGTCGGCCAGCTGACCGTGTCCACTTTTGTTAATCCCGCCGGCCTGGAAAGCATCGGCGAGAACCTCTACCTGGAAACCACCGCCTCCGGCATGCGCACCGAAAGCATGCCGGGAATGAACGGCGCTGGCGGTCTCTACCAATCCTATGTGGAGACCTCCAACGTCAATGTGGTGGAAGAAATGGTCAACATGATCCAGACCCAGCGTGCCTACGAAATCAACAGCAAGGCGGTGAAGACCTCCGACGAAATGCTGTCTCGTCTGGCGCAGCTCTGACGGTAATGCGGGAGATCCAGGTGAAAACAACCGTGACACCTAAACGGTTCCGCGCCGGGTTGCTGGCAGCGTTGTTGTCGCTGGGCGGCTGCGCGCAACTGCCGCAGCCTTCCGTGGTCGGCGAACAGGAAACCGTGGAGATCCCGCAGCCGCCGCCGGCGCTGTCCAACGGTTCCATCTATCAGGCCGGGCGCGGGCAAAAACCGCTGTTCGAGGATCGCCGCCCGCGCGCGGTGGGCGACGTCCTGACGGTGATGGTCAACGAACAGGTCAGCGCCAGCAAAAGCTCGCAGAGTAACGCGGACCGCAGCGGTTCCGCTTCCTTTACCCCCGCCGCCGTGCCCAAAGGGCTGGAGGATCTCAGCGACTACGGCTTCGACCTCACCGGCGAGAACGACTTCGAAGGCGGCGGCGGTTCCCAGGCGGAGAACACCTTCACCGGCACCATCACCGTGACGGTGTTGGAAGTGCTCACCAACGGCAATCTGCGAGTGCGTGGTGAGAAGCAGATCCTGATTAACCAGGGCACCGAATTCATTCGCTTTTCCGGGGTGGTGGATCCGCTGGAAATTTCCGACACCAACACCGTGCCCTCCACCCAGGTGGCGGACGCGCGCATCGAATATGTGGGTGACGGGTACATCAACGAGGCGCAGCACATGGGCTGGCTACAGCGCTTCTTCCTCAACATTTCGCCGTTTTGAGCAGGGGAGTGACGGTCATGACACGGTTGCGTCTGGTCGCGCTGACACTATCGCTGAGTCTGTTGCTGAGCGTACTGAGCTTGCCCGCGCGGGCGGAATCCCTGCGTGAGTTGGCGGACTTTTCCGGTGTGCGCGATAACGTGCTGGTGGGCTATGGCCTGGTGGTGGGGCTGGACGGTTCCGGCGACCAGACCATGCAGACGCCATTCACCACGCAAAGCCTGACCAATATGTTTTCGCAGCTGGGTATCGCGATACCGCCGGGCACCAACATGCAGTTGCGCAACGTCGCCGGTGTGATGGTTACCGCCGACCTGCCGCCGTTCTCGGCCCCCGGGCAGCGCATCGACGTGGTGGTGTCCTCGATCGGTAACGCCCGCAGCCTGCGCGGCGGCACCCTGCTGATGACCCCGCTCAAAGGCGCCGACGGCGCCACCTACGCCCTGGCCCAGGGCAACCTGCTGATCGGCGGTGCCGGCGCCGAGGCCGGCGGCAGCAGTGTGCAGATCAATCAGCAGGCCAGCGGCCGCATTGCCGGCGGCGCCGTGGTGGAGCGGGAAGTGCCGTTGCAACTGGGCGCCAAAGGCGGCCTGTTGGAGCTGCAACTGAAAACCGCGGATTTCGGCACCGCCGAGCGCGCCGTGCGCGCCATCAATCAGGAATTCGGAAGCACCGTGGCGGCGGCACGCAACGCCCGCACGATTCAGTTGCGCGGCCCGGAAAACGACAACGAGCGGGTCAGTTTCATGGCCCGGGTGGAGCGCGTTTACGTCACGCCCACCGACGCCCCCGCCAAGGTCATCATCAATGCCCGCACCGGCTCGGTGGTGCTTAACGGGCGCGTCACTCTGAAACCGGCGGCGGTGGCCCACGGCAACCTGTCGGTGGTGATCGACACCGAGTTCGGTGTCAGCCAACCGGCGCCGTTCGGTGACGGCGAAACCACTGTGGTGCCGGACAGCGAGATCAGCATTCAGCAGCAACCGGGCTCGCTGCAATTCGTCGAAGGTGCCGACCTGATGGCGGTGGTGGACGCTCTTAATGCCCTGGGCGCCACGCCCCAGGAGCTGATGTCGATACTCGAAGCGCTGAAAGCGTCCGGCGCGTTGCGCGCGGAACTGGAGATCATCTGATGGCCGGTCTGGACCGTTCGATACAGGGCCAGTTCGCGCTTGACGTGCAGGGGCTCGACCGCCTCAAGCACAGCGCCGCGCGCGACCCGCAAAAACAACTGCGCAGCGCCGCCGAGCAATTCGAGGCGCTGTTCCTGCACCGCATGATCAAGAGCATGCGCGACGCCTCGCCACGCTCGGAACTCACCGACAGCTCGCAGATGCGTTTTTACCAATCGCTGTTCGACCAGCAGATGTCGCAGCACATGGCCGGCCGCGGCCTGGGCCTGGCGGACCAGTTGGTGGCGCAGCTTTCCGGCAAGGGCGCTTCGCCCGACGCCGCCCAGGCCGCCGCCGGCGCTTCGCCGCTGGACGCCATTCCGCGCGGCGAACCCCGTCGCCTGCCCGGCGTGGATTCTGCGGCCGGCGTCCCGGCGCCAGGCGACCCGGCGGCAGGCGTCCCTGCGGCCGGCGCATCGAATAGCACTACATCGACGGTGACCGGCGACGCGGGTAAGCCCGCCGCCGCCGTGCAGCGCGCCGAACAGCCGCGCCCGCCATTGTTGAGCGCGGCCAACCCGGCGACGCCCACCGACTTCGTGCATCAGCTGTCCGAACCGGCCCGTGAAGCCTCCCGCCGCACCGGCATGCCGGCGCCGTTGATCCTGGCCCAGGCGGCCCTGGAAACCGGCTGGGGGCGCCGGGAGATTCCCACCGCCGACGGCGGTAACAGCCACAACCTGTTCGGCATCAAGGCCGGCGCCAACTGGGACGGCCCCACCACCGAGGTGGTCACCCACGAATACATCAACGGCCGGCGCACGCGGATGGTGGACAGCTTCCGCGTCTATGACTCCTACGCCGAGGCGTTCGCCGACCATGGTCGCCTGATCGGCGAGAACCCGCGCTACGCGCCGGTGCTGCAGGCCGCGGATGCGAAGCAGGCGGCACAGGCTCTACAGAACGGCGGCTACGCCACCGACCCAGCCTATGCCGACAAGCTGGTCGCGCTGATGGACCAGATCGGCGGGCTGGACGGTACGGACCGATTTGCGGCAGCGGACTTTGTAGGAGCGGGCCCCGCCCGCGAAAGGGGCGAAGCCCCGGCAGGATCCCAGAGGCATGTTCGATAGGCGTCTCTGGTATCCCGCCGGCAAGCTTTGCTTGCCTTTCGCGGGCGAGGCCCGCTCCCACAGGGCCCGGCTCCAAAGGTCAGTGTCTTAATGGCGATTAAAGAAAGCGGGCCGGCGGCCGATATAAAAAGCATTGGTTAAAGGGAACACAACAATGAGTATGTTTTCCATCGGGCTCAGCGGTTTGAACGCCGCACAGAACGCCCTGAACACCACCAGCAACAACATCAGCAACGTCTACACGCCCGGCTACAACCGCGAGCTGACGTTGCTCGGTGAGCGCAACGCCAGCGGCGGTGTGAAGGTCAACGATATCCAGCGCCAGTTCGATTACTACGTGGCCGACCAGCTCAACGCGGCGGGCAGCAAAAGCAGCGGCCTGCAGGCCTACCAGACCCAGGTCAGCCAGATCGATAATCTGCTTGCCGATCAGGAGGCGGGTCTGGCGCCGCTGATGCAAGATTTCTTCTCGTCACTGGAAGACCTGGCCAGCGCGCCGTCCGACCCGGCGGCCCGCCAGGGCGTGATCGGCGCGGCGGATACGCTCAGTGCCCAGTTCCGTTCCTTCGACGGCTATCTGCGCGATATGCAGAGCGGTATCGACGGCAACATCCGTGACGAGATTACCCAGATCAACAACAGCGCCGATCAGATCGCTAACCTGAACCGGGAGATCGCCCTGGCCAAGGCGAAGACCGGCAAGGCGCCCAATGGCCTCTTGAATCAGCGCGATCAGTTGGTGTCCGAGCTCAACGAACGTATTGATGTGCGGTTAACGATTCAGGAGAGCGGCACCTACAACCTCTCCATCGGCAACGGCCAGCCGATTGTCGCCGGCACCCGCAGCTTCTCCCTGGAGGCAATGTCCTCGTCGGCGGACCCCACGCGCGTGGTGGTGGGTTACAACGATTCCGCGGGGAATCAGGTGGAGCTTAACGAAGGCGCGATAACCGGTGGGGCGCTGGGCGGTCTGCTGACGTTCCGTTCCGAGACCCTGGACAAGACCCAGAACCAGATCGGTCAGCTGGCGGTGTCTCTGGCCACCGCCTTTAACGAGCAGCACCAGGCCGGTTTCGACCTGAACGGTGACCCCGGCGAGGCGCTGTTCTCGGTGGGCGGGCCCCGTGCCTTTTCCAATGAAAACAACGCCGGTGCCGCCACCATCGACGCCGCGTTCGGCGATATCGACCAGCTCACCAGCAGTGACTACGACCTGGTGGTGACCGACGCCGCCGCCGGTGAATTCGAGATCACCCGGCGCGACACCGGTGCGCGGGTCACCGCCACCCTGGACGGCAGCGACCAGCTCAACATCGGCGGCGTGGTGGTGACCATCGGCGACGCCGGCACCCTGGCCAACGGTGATCGCTTCCAGCTGCAGCCCACGCGCCAGGCCGCCGGCGGGCTGGAAAACCGCATCAGTGAACCGGCCAAGCTGGCCGCTAGCCAGGGCGGCGGCAGCGGCGACAACCAGAACGCCCTGGCCCTGCAGGATTTGCAGGACAGTCTTCTGGTCGGCGGCGGCGCCACCCTGAGCGGCGCCTACGCGGCGATTGTCGGGGATGTCGGTAACCGTACCAACATCGTCCAGGCCAACCTGAGCGCGCAGCAGGGGCTTACCGAACAACTGGAAGCGGTGCAGCAGTCCGAGTCCGGCGTCAATCTGGACGAAGAAGCCGCTAACCTGATTCGTTATCAACAGTTTTATCAGGCCAACGCCAAGGTCATTCAGACCGGTTCCACCATCATGGACGCCATCCTCGGCCTGCGTTAACAGGAAAAGACCATGCGTATCAGCACCGTCACCATGTATGAGCAGAGCATGAATTCCCTGAATCAACAGCAGGGCGAGTTCATGCGTGTGGGCCAGCAGATCGCCACCGGGCGCAAGGTGGTCAACCCGTCCGACGATCCCCAGGCGGCCTCCCGCGCGGTGCAGGTGGCGCAGTCCATGGCCGTCACCGAGCAGTACGCCGATTCACGGGTCAGCGCGCGCAACGCCCTCTCCCAGGAGGAAAGTGTGCTGAACAGCGTCAGTGACGCCATCGCCAGCGCCAAGACGCTGATGATCCAGGCCGCCAGCGACACCCTGAGTGACGCGGATCGCGCCTCGGTGGCCAGCGATCTGCGCGGCGTTTATGAAACGGTGATCGGGCAGGCCAACGCCACCAACGGCAATGGCCGCCATTTGTTCGGCGGCTACCAGGACGCCAGCGAGCCTTTCGTGCGCGCCGCCGACGGCAGCGTCAGCTATGTGGGCGACACCAATACCCGCGAGCAGCGCATCGATGCGTCCCGGCTGATGCCGGTGTCCGACAACGGCCAGACTATTTTTCAAAGCGTGCACTCCAGCGCCGGCTACGTGGCGCAAGCGGGCGCCGGTAACAGCGGCAGTCTGACGTTCAAGGGGCCGCAGATCATTGATGAAAGCGATCCGGATTTCGGCAACAGCTTTCAGATAGAATTCGACGTGACCGGCGGCACCACCACCTACTCGGTGGACGGCGGCCCGGCGCAGGCCTATGAAGCCGGCCAGTCCGTGGAAGTGGGCGGCCTGTCGATCACGCTCAAAGGGCAGCCCGCCGACGGCGACCGCCTGGAGATGGGCAAAGCGGAGAACATGAATACCGATTTGTTCAAGACCTTCGAGAAAGCGTTGGCGGTGCTTGATCAGCCCGCGGTCAGCGACGCCGAGAAGGCGGCCCGTGCCAACACCATCAACACCGCCATGCGCGAGTTTGATAACAGCCTGGACAACGTGCTGACCGTGCGTGCCTCGGTGGGCTCGCGCTTGAACGAACTGAATGTGGTCGACGGCGTTGCCAATAACCGGCAGCTCAACTACACCGAGACCTACTCCAATCTGATCGGCGACCTGAGCGACCCCGCCAACTTCGCGGAGGTGGTGTCCCAGTACAGCCTGCGTCAGGTCAGCCTGCAAGCGGCCCAGAAAGCCTTCGTCGACATCAAGGGCATGTCGCTGTTCGACCGCATGTAGATTTGTAGGCGCGGGCTGTGGGAGCGAGCCTTGTGGGAGCGGGCCTTGCCCGCGAAAGGCAAGCGAAGCTTGCCGGCGGGATACCAGAGGTCTTTCTAACAAGGCACCAACAGCGTCTCTGGAATCCTGCCGGGTGGCTGAAAGCCACCCTTTCGCGGGCAAGGCCCGCTCGCACAAGTGCGGATCCACCACCGTCAGGAGAGAGGCGCAAGCGCCTCGACCAGTTGGCTGAGGAACTGCAGCCCTTCTGAGAACAGGCCTTGCAGGAAGCGGCCGAAATCGGTCATCAGCACCAGCAGCAGGAACAGGCCCAGGGTGAGGGAGGTGGGGAAGCCTACCGAAAATACAGTGAGCTGCGGCGCCGAACGGTTAAGGATGCCCAGCGACAGGTTGACGATCAGCAGTGACGCCACCAGCGGCAACGCCAGCAACAGGCCGGACACGAAAATCGTACCGCCGTAGCGCACCAGCATCTCAAAGCCGTTGGGGTTGAGGCCGCTGGTGCCGACCGGCAGAGTTTGAAAGCTGGTGGCGAGGGTGTCGATGACGATCAAATGGCCGTTTACCGCCAAGAACATCAGCAGCGTGATCATGTAGAACAGCCGCGACAGGATCATGGTGTTGGCGCCGTCCGGGCTCACGAAGGTGGCGAACGCCAGCCCCATCTGCAAGCCGATGAATTCCCCCGCCGCCTGCACCACGGTGAACATCACCCGCAGCGCCAGCCCCATGGCGACGCCGATCAACGTTTGTTCCACCACGATGCCCAGCCCGGCCCAGGACCACACCGGCGCCGCCGGCAGCGGCGGCAGGCCCGGTGCCACCACGATGCACAGCAGCGCGGCCAGGCCGATCTTGACCCGGTTGGGCACGGCGCTGTGCCCGAGCAGCGGCGCCGCCAAGAAAAAACCGGTGAGCCGCATGAACGGCCACAGGAAGGCGGTGAGCCAGGCGTGCAGTTGGTCAAAGGACACATCGACCATGGCGTTCGCTCAGGAGACCAGAAACGGAATGTTCTGGAACAAGGTGCGGGTGAAATCGGTAATCAGGGAAAGAAGCCAGGGGCCGGCCACGATCAGCACCGCGAACACGCCGAGAATTTTCGGGATAAACGACAGCGTCATTTCGTTGATCTGGGTGGCGGCCTGGAACAGGCTCACCAGCAAACCGATCAACAGCGCGGTGAGCAGCAGCGGCGCGCCCAGGTAGAGCGTAACCATCATCGCTTGATAGGCGATGCTCATCACTGTTTCGGGGGTCATACGAAAAAGCTCTCGGCGAGTGATCCAATGATGAGCTGCCAACCGTCGACGAGCACGAACAGCATCAGTTTGAACGGCAGCGAGATGGTCGCCGGCGGCACCATCATCATGCCCAGGGCCATCAACACGCTGGCCACCACCAGATCAATGATCAGAAACGGAATAAAAATGGTGAAGCCAATCTGGAACGCGGTCTTCAGCTCGCTGGTGACGAACGCCGGCAGCAGCACCCGGAACGGCAGATCCTCGGGGCCGGCCATGGGGCCCACCTCGGCCAGCCGGGCGAACAGGGCGATGTCCGGTTCGCGGGTCTGGGCGAGCATGAATTCACGGAACGGCTGAGCGCCCCGTTCCACGAACTCGGGAAATTCAATCTGCTCCTGTTCCAACGGTACCCAGGCCTGGTCGTAGACCTTGTTGAACACCGGCGACATGACGAAGAAGGTGAGGAACAGTGTCAGGCCCAGCAGCACCTGGTTGGGCGGCGCCGACTGCGTGCCCATGGCGGTGCGCAGCAGGCTGAGCACGATGATGATGCGGGTGAAGCACGTCATCATCAGCAGCACCGCCGGTAAGAACGCCAGGCTGCTGAGCAGCAGCAGGGTCTGCAGCTTGATCGACCATTGCTGGCCGCCGCCGGCGGTGGGCTCGCTGGTGATGCCGGGGATAGTGGCCTGGCCCCAGGCCAGATCGGGCAGCGCGCAGATCAGCGCCAGCGCCAGCCAGGGCAGGGCGCGGCGCAGCGTGCCGGCCGGCGACCAGGGCGTGCTCATTGTGGTTTCCCCGGGCCGCCGCTCAGGTTGGCTTTCAACGCCTGGGCGAAACGGCTTGCGAAGCCGTCTTGCGGATTAACGGCCTGGCCGGTGGGTGCGGGGTCAGGTTCCGGGGGGCGCTCCGGCGCTGGCCGTTCGTGCAGCTTGGTGACCTTACCGCCGCCCACGCCCAGCACCAGCCAGGTGTCTTCCAGCTCCAGGACCACCACCCGTTCCTTGGCGCCCACCGCGCGGCTGGCCACCAGTTTCAGGGTCTGACCGGCGGCCATCTGGCCCGGGCCGAAGCGCTTGAGCAGCCAGCCGCACAGCAGGATAAGCCCCACCATGGCGACCAGCACCAGCGCGGTCTTGCCGAACGCGGCCATGCCCAGCATGGCGTCACCGCCGGCCTGCACCGCTTCGATGCCGGTCTTGGTGGGGGCGTCGGCGCTGCTCATCGGTTGAGCTTCTGAACCCGTTCGGAGGGTGTGATGATCTCGGTGATACGGATGCCGTATTTGTCTTCCACCACCACCACTTCGCCCTGGGCGATCAAATAGCCGTTGATCAGAATGTCCATGGGCTCGCCGGCCAGGCCGTCCAGCTCCACCACCGAGCCCTGCGCCAGTTCCAGCAGTTGCTTGATGGTGATGCGGGTGCGCCCCAGTTCCACGCTCAGCTTGACCGGGATGTCCATGATCATTTCCAGGTCCCGGGCGTCGCCGCCACCGCCGCTGCCGGCGTCGAACGGCTTGAACACCTGGTCGCCAGCGTTGCGGCCGGCCGCCGCGGCGCCAGGCTCGCCTTCCGCGGCTTCCTGTTCGGCCAGCGCGTCCGCCCAGGGGTCGGCGTCGTCGCCGCCCTGGTCGTCGCTTTGTTGCTCGGCCATGGCCTTTTCCCAGTCGTCGTCGCTGGCGTTTTGATCGGGTTTGTTGGGATCAGTCATTGCTCGGCTTCCTCGGTGCCGCCGCCGCGTGGGCGTTGGCGTGGTCGATAACGCGCTGTACGCGCAGCGCCCGTTGTTCGTCGCGGCTGCCGTAATCGCATTCCAGCACCGGCACGCCGTCCACCCGGGCGGTGACGGTGTCGGGCAGCTCGATGGGCAGCACGTCGCCTTGCTTGAGGCTCATTACCTGGGAGATGCGGCTGGGCAGATTGACGAATTCGGCCACCAGCTCCACCTCCGAACGTCGGATTTCCCCCGCCATGCGATGGCTGAACGCCTGGTCGCCGGCGTCGCGGCCATCGGCGATCGGGTTATTGAGCTGCTCGCGCAGCGGCTCGATCATCGAGTAGGGCATGCACACCTGAAAATCGCTGGCCAGGTTGCCCACTTCCAGATGGAAGGTGGTGTTGACGATGATCTCGTTGGGCGAGTTGGTGATGTTGGCGAACTTGGCCTGAATCTCGGAACGCAGGTAGCTGATTTCCAGGGAGTACACCGATTTCCAGGCGTCCTGGTAGGCATCGATGGCGAGCTTGAGCAGGCGCTGGATAATGCGCTGTTCGGTGTTGGTGAATTCGCGCCCCTCGGACTTGGTGACGAAGCGGCCGTCACCGCCGAACAGATTATCGACCACCATGAATACCAGGCTGGGCGGGAATACCACCAGCCCGGTGCCGCGCAGCGGCTTCATGGCGATCAGGTTCAGGTTGGTCGGCACCGGCAGATTGCGCGCGAAATCCTTGAAGCTTTGGTAGCGCACCGAGTCCACGGTGATGTCCGCGCTGCGCCGGATCAGGTTGAACAGGCTGACCCGGAAATGGCGCGCGAAGCGTTCGTTGATGATGTCCAGGCTGTGCAGGCGCTCGCGAATAACCCGGTGCTGGGAGGCGGGGTCATAGGGGCGCATGCGCGGCTCTTTGCTGGCCGGCGACTCGTCGTCACCGCCGGGCCCGTTGAGCAGCGCATCGATTTCTTCCTGGGAAAGCAGATCGTCTTGTGCCATTGGCGTCCACCCGGTTTATTGCACGATGAACTCGGTGAAGAGCACATCATCCACTTGCAGTTCGGGCTGTTCTTCCCCGTGCGGCTTTTGGAACAACGCCAGGATGCTGGCCTTGAGCTGCTCCTTGCCGTCCTGGGTGGCCACGCTTTGCGAGCTTTGGCCAGACAGCAGCATCAGCAACCGGCTGCGCAGCTGCGGCATATGCTCGAGCACGTGGCGCTCGGTCTCGCTGTCGGCGACCTGCAGCGAGAGGCCCACGTACAGCAGGCGCTGGCCGCAGAGATCGCCCTGAAGATTGACCGTGAAGGGGTCGATTTTGACGTAGATCACCGGCCGCGGTGCTTCCACCTGTTCCACCGGTTGTTCACTGTCGTTGTCGCCGTCATCGGACAGCAACAGGTACATATTGATGGCCACCAGCGCCACGAGCAGGACCGCCATCAAGGCGATCAACCATCCAAGTTTGCTCGACCGGTTCGGGGAATCCGCCATGGGTTGTGTCTTCCATCCTGAATAAGGGTTGCCGTTTCAGAGTGCAGTATGCCGTCGGCGTGGCCGCCGGCATGGCCGGAAAAGGCCCTGCTAAAGGGCCTATCTTTGGCGTTTAGGCGTACAGATCCACGCCGCCGGCCTCGCCGCCGATCACCCGGCTCACGGGGACGCTTTCCTCGCCGCCACTGAGCGGTTCACCGGCCAGGCCGCCGTCGCCCGCTGTGGCGCCCCGTTCGCCGGGCTGGCCATCGCCGTTACCGGCGAACCCCTGGCGGTGCTCGCCGACCATCGCTTCGCCCAGGGCGATGCCTTGTTCCGCAAGTGCTTCGCGCAGTTGCGGAATCGCCTGCTCCACCGCGCCGCGCACTGTCGCCTGGCTGGAGAAGAAATGCGCCTGGGCGCCCTGGTCGTCGAGTTTCAGGCTCACCGACAACGGGCCCAGCTCGCGCGGGTTAAGGTGCAGCTCCATGTGCTGGTCGCCGCGTTGCGCCAGGCCCACCATCTGCTGGCCCAGTTGCTGCTGCCAGGGGGCGGTGGCCACCGGCGCCTGCAGGGTGAACGAGGCAGCGGGGCTGGCCGCGCCGGCCGCGCCGGTTTGGCCGGTGGCCGCGCCGGTGGCGCCCAGCACGCCAGCGCTTTGCGCGCCGCCTTCCTGGTTAGCGCCCAGGCGCGTCTCCAGCCGTGACCGGTCCAGGGTGCCGTTCAGCGCCTGGGCATCGGCCGCCCAGGCGGGCAGGGCGGGTTTGGCCTCGCCGGTGGTGGCCGGTGCGGGGGTCAGGGTGTTGGCGGTGATGCCGTCAGCAGGGCCGCCGGATTGGGTCGCTACCCGAGCGAGCGCGTCCGGCGCGCGCATCACCGGCAGGTCCTGCGCTGCGTTCGTCGAGCCGGCCGCGGTCAGCGGCGCGGCCACGGCCAAACCACCGACCATGGGATTATCGGCGCCGGTTGGCGCGGCGCTCTGCGCGCTGCTCTTATCGGTGGCCTCGCCGCTGAGGCCGTGGTCGTCCAGGTCCGCCAGCGAGGCGTCCAGGTCGGCCAGGGCGTCACTCTCTTCCGCTCCGGCTCCGGCACCGGTTTTCAGCTGGCTGCCGGCCAGGGCTTCCAGAGCGTGGCGCAGGGCGTCGCTGGCTTCGCCGCTGAGCGGGCGGTCGCCGCCGGCGTCGAGCAGCGCCAGGGTGGTTTCGTCGGCGGCGCCGTTGGGCTCGGGGGCGGCCAGCAATTTGGCCGCCGCGCTGCGCAGGGAACCGGCGAAGGCGTCGCCTTCCGCCGCCGTCGGTTGCCCGGTGGTGCCGGTCTTGGCGAGGTTCTGGCTAAGCAAAGCGGTGATATCCATGGGCTATCCTCCCGTCAGTCCCGGCGCGCGCGGCGGGCCATCGCGTTGTTGGTCAATTCGTCGTTGTCGCGCCGTTCGCGGCGTTGTTCCCGTTGGCGCTCCTGCTCGGCGCGCCGTGTGGCCAGGGTGTCGTAGGACGACAATTGCCGCTGGCGTTGCTGCCAGTGCTGTTGGCTGGCGGCCACTTTTTCCTGTTGCTGATCCAGCGCCCGCAGGGCGGCGTCGATGGCGTCGTCCAGGGAGCGAATAAAGCGTCGGTAATTGGCCAGGGTGGCGGCGTCGATGCCCCGGCTCATGGCGTCCTGCAGGCGCCGGCAGTACTCGTGCCGGTAGCGCCGCAGGGCGTCCAGTTGCGCGGCGCTTTGCACTTGGCCACGGCGGTCATCGGCGAGGCTGCGACCGGCCTGGTCACGGGCTTTGCGGCTTTGCTCGATTAATGTATCCAGCGGGTTGGACGCGTTCATGGCACACCTCCAAGCAAGGCACCCAGTGCCTGTTGCGAATCATCGACATCGGCGCGCTCGCCGATGCCCTGCTGCAAAAAGTGTTCAATCGAGGGGTACAACTCCACGGCCTGATCCAGCGACGGGTCGTGGCCGGGGCTGTAGGCGCCCACGCTGATCAGGTCGCGGTTGCGCTGGTAGCGCGAGAACAGGTGCTTGAATTGTTGGGCGCGCCGCTGCTGCCCCCCATCGACAATGGCGGTCATGGCGCGGCTGATCGAGGCTTCGATGTCGATGGCCGGGTAGTGGCCGGATTCCGCCAGGGTGCGTGACAGCACCACGTGGCCGTCGAGGATGGCGCGGGCGGAATCGGCGATCGGGTCCTGCTGGTCGTCGCCCTCGGTGAGCACCGTGTAGAAGGCGGTGATCGAGCCGCCGCCGGTTTCGCCGTTGCCGGCCCGTTCCACCAACCCGGGTAATTTGGCGAACACCGACGGCGGGTAACCCTTGGTGGCTGGCGGCTCGCCGATCGCCAGGGCGATCTCCCGCTGCGCCATGGCGTAGCGGGTCAGGGAATCCATGATCAGCAGTACGCTGAGGCCGGCGTCGCGGAAATGTTCCGCCACCCGGGTGGCGTAGGCCGCGCCCTGCAGGCGTTGCAGCGGTGAGGTGTCCGCCGGGGCGGCCACCACCACCGAGCGGCGGCGGCCCTCCTCGCCGAGAATATTGTCGATAAAATCCTTCACTTCCCGGCCACGCTCGCCGATCAGCCCCACCACGATGACGTCGGCGCGGGTGTAGCGGGCCATCATGCCCAACAGCACGGATTTACCCACGCCGGAGCCGGCGAACAGCCCCATGCGCTGGCCGCGACCGATACTGAGCAAGGTATTGATGGCGCGTATGCCGACGTCGATCTGGGTGTCGATGGGCGCCCGCGCCAGCGGGTTCATCGGCGGCGACGCCAGGGTGCCGTGTGGCACCTCATCCAGCGCCGCGCCGCCGTCCAGCGGGCGGCCGTTGCCGTCCACCACCCGACCCAGCAGGGCGTCGCCGAGCGGAAACCGGCGGGCGCCGGTATCCTCGCCGTCGCCCAGCGGGAACACCCGGGCGCCCGGTACCAGGCCGCTGATTTCCGCCAGCGGCATCAAAAACAGTTTGTCCCCAGAGAAGCCCACCACTTCCGCCTCGGCGAAGTCGGGGCGGGCGCTGCCCGGCGCCGTGATCTCGATGCGGCAGGCGCTGCCCAGCGGCGTGCGCAGCCCCACCGCCTCCAACACCAGGCCGGTGGCGCGCACCACCCGGCCGCTGGCCTGATAGTGGGGCGCCGTGGCGACGCGCCGGGTAACGCTGTGCAGCGTGCGGCGCCACTGGGCCTGGTGAAGGTTGTCGGCGGTGCTCATGACGGCGCCTCCGCATCCGGTCGGCGGCTGCGTCGGCGCACCCGCGCCGCCAGGTTCTCCCAGCGACTTTCCAGGGTGGCGTCGAGCTCGCCGCTGGGGCTGGTCACGCGGCAACCGCCGCGGCTGAGCTGGTCGTCCGGCTGCAGCTTCCAGCCGGCGGCGTGGAACTCCGCGTTCAACTCCTGTTGCACCAGTGCCAGATCGTCCGGGTGCAGCCACAGGCGGGTTGTGCCATTGAGCGCGGGCTCTTCGTGAATCAGGGTGCGCACCAGATTGAGAATCTCGGCGGGCTCTTCGCGCAGGGCGTCGCCGGCCAGTTGGCGGCCGGTGACCAGCGCCAGGTCCACCAGATCCTCAGCGACCGCGTGGTCCAGGTCGGCGAGCGCCAGGCGGAACGCATTGACCAGGTCGGCCAGCGGCGCGAGCGCTTCGTGGCGCTGCCGGGCGGTTTCGTGCTCGCCGGCGCGGCGGCCCTCTTCCAGACCCTGGGCGTGGCCTTCCTGGCGGCCGGCCTCGAAGCCTTCCCGGTGCCCTTCGCGGCGTGCTTCTTCGCGGGCTTTCTCGCGCAGCGCCTGCAACTCCGCCTGGTGTTGGAACGCCTTGCGCTGTTCCGCGTCGGCCCCAGCGGGGTGTTCGGCGCGTTGATCCCGGGCGCTTTCCAACTCGCCCATCCGCCAGCGGCGCCAGCTTGAGTGGGCGCTAGACATAGGCGTCGTCCCCGCCGGTCAGCACGATTTCGCCGTTGTCGGCCAGGCGGCGCACCACCTGCAGAATGGCTTTCTGTTCGCTTTCCACCTGGGAGACGCGGATCGGCCCGCTGGCTTCCATGTCCTCGCGCAGCAGGGTGGCGGCGCGGGTGGACATGTTGCGCAGGAATTTCTCTTTGAGTTTTTCGTCGGAGCCTTTCAGCGCCACCATCAGAGCGTTGGTGTTGATCTCTTTGAGCAGCAGCTGGATGCCGCGGTCGTCCACGTCGAGCAGGTTCTCGAACAGGAACATCTCGTCGATGATCTTCTGCGCCAGGTCTTCGCTGTGCGCGCGCACCGTTTCGATCACGGTTTCTTCGGCGCTGGAGTTCATCAGGTTGAGAATCTCGGCGGCGGTGCGGGCGCCGCCCATCTTGCTGCGCTTGAGGTTCTGGCCATCGAGCATGCTGCCCAGCACTTCGGTGAGTTCTTGCAGGGCGGCGGGCTGCACGCCACTGAAGGTGGCGATGCGCAGCACCACATCGTTGCGCAGTTTGTCGTCGAAGTATTCGAGTACGTCGGCGGCCTGGCGCCGTTCCAAATGGACCAGGATGGTGGCGATGATCTGCGGGTGCTCGTCGCGGATCATCTCGGACACCATGTTGGCTTCCATCAGGTTGAGCGCATCGATGCCGGAATTGGCGCCGTTCTGTTCCAGGATGTCCTCGAGCAGGCTGGAGGCGCGCTCATTGCCCAGCGCCTTGGTCAGCACCGAGCGGATATGATCGCTGGAATAGAGGTTCAGAGCGGCGAACTGTTCCGACTCGTCGTAGAAATCGTCCAGCACCTGACGCATCTGGTCGTGGGACACATTGCCCAGCGACGCCATTTCCTGGCTGATCTCTTGCACTTCGCGGGCGGACAGATGCTTGAATACCTCGGCGGCGCTGTCTTCATCCAGAGCCAGCAACAGAACGGCGGCCCGTTTGGTGTGGGTGAGCTCAGTCATTCCGGTTCATCCAGTTGCGCACGATCATTGCCACCATGGCCGGATCTTCCTGGGCCATGTCCTGCAGATCCTGGCGGTTTTGTTCGTAGGCCGAGGAACGACGGCGGCGCCGGCGCGGCTCGGCCGGCTCCGCGGTTTCGTCCTCGTGGACGGCGGCGGACGGCGCCGGCGCGGGGGCCTGGGCCACCGCCGGCCGGGCCACCGCCGGTGCCTGGCGGGCGTAGCGCTTGAGCATCGGCCGCAGCACCAGGAGATAGAGCAGCAGCGCGGCCAGGCCCACCAGCAACCAGCGGCCCATGGAGAACAGGAAGTCCTGCCAGAACGGGTCCTGCCACCAGGCACGCTGGTCGTCTTCGGGTTCCACGCGCGTGAAGGGGCTGTTGACCACTTCCAAGCCGTCGCCGCGCTCCGCCGAGAAGCCCATGGCCTGGCGCGCCAGCTGGTTGATGCGCGTCAGTTGTTCGTCGCTGAGAGGCTCCGCCGTCGGTTGCCCGTCGTCGTCGACGCCTTGGCGGTAATCCACTACCACCGCCACGGACAGCCGTTCCACCTGGCCGCGCTCGTGCTGAACATGGGTGATGTTGCGGTCCACTTCATAATTGATCACGTCTTCGTGGTTCAGACGTTTGCTGGTGTCGCCGGTGTCCTCGGTGTTGGCCTGCTCTGGATCGTCTTGAACCGGGGACGGCGCCGCGCCGGGCGGCGTGTTGGTGAGGGCGCCGGGAACCCCCTGGGCGAGCGCTTCGCCGCCGCTGTAGACCGCGCGGGTCTGACTGCTGCGCACCGCCGCCGGGTTGCCACCCTGGTTGGGGCCGTAGCGTTCGCTGGTTTCTTCGCGGCGGGAGAAATTCACTTCGGCGGTGACCTGGGCGCGCACATTGTCGCGGCCCAGAATCGGCGCCAGGATGCTTTCGATGCGCTGACGGTAGACGCGCTCCACTTCGCGCACGTATTCCAGCTGGGTGCCGTCCAGGCCGCCACCGCTGCCGGACGGGCGCGACAGCAGCCGGCCGGCCTGGTCCACCACGGTGACGTCTTCCAGGGCCAGCTCCGGCACGCTGCTGGACACCATATGCACGATCGCGTCGACCTGACCGTCGCCCAGGGCGCGGCCTGCTTCCAAAGTCAGCACTACCGACGCCTTGGCGGGTTCGCGGTCACGGATAAACACCGACGGCTTGGCCATGGCGAGATGCACGCGGGCCCGGGATACCGGCCCCAGCGCTTCGATGGAGCTGGCCAGCTCGCCCTGCAGGCCGCGCTGGAAATTCACCTGTTCGGCGAACTGGCTGATTCCGAACGCCTGCTCGTCCATGATCTGAAAGCCCACGTTGCCGCCTTCCGGCAGGCCCTGTTCAGCGAGCTGCAGACGCAGCTTGTGCACCTGATCGCCGGGCACCATCAGGGCGCGGCCGCCCTGGCTGAATTGGTAGGGCACCGCGCGGCTTTCCAGTTCACCGATGATGCGGCCGCCGTCGGCTTCGCCAAGGTTGCTGTAAAGCACGCGGTATTCCGGTGCGCTGGCCCACATCAGCATGACGGCCACCAAGGCGATCACCGCGGCACCGGCTACCAGCAACGGCACCAGCGGGTTGGCACGCAGACGCGCCAGCATCTGTTCGATGCCGTTATTGTCCGGGCGGGTCTCGCCGTTGCTCATGCGGGCCCCCCGGGGAGACGGGAAGAGTGTTGAAAAGGCATTGCTGCTTTCCGGTGGTATTGCGACGCATGCCATTATGAGCAGGGCCGGAATACACAAAGGAAAGAAAAGCCCGCCTTTTTGCCGTCATTTGACCGCTTGGGTGAGAGCGGGGGCTGGTAATCTTGCGGTTCAAATAGCGGGTAACGCAGAGCGATACGTTATGAGCACACCGACCATCAATCCGGCCATGCAGGCCGCGCTCAACCAGATGCAGAGCCTGGCCGGCCAGGCGGCGGGCGCCGCCGTGCCGCAGGCGGGCGGGCAGAACCTGGACACCACCGTTGGCACTGGCGGCTTTGGTGAAGCGCTGCAATCCAGCCTGGAGCGCATCAACCAGATGCAGACCGAGGCCGGCGACAAGGCCAAGGCGTTCCAGGCCGGCGAGCCCGGCGTGTCCCTGCACGACACCATGATCACCAGCCAGAAAGCGAGCATCGCCTTCGAGATGGGCGTGCAGATGCGCAATCGGCTGGTGTCCGCTTATAAAGACGTTATGAATATGCAGGTCTGAAAGGCAATTGATAGTTGATAATGGATAATTGATAGCTGGAGAAGGGCCGTACGCGGCACGGTTTTTTATAATTCTCAATTTTCCATTATCAATTATCCATTGCCCCACACTACGCTTCTAGGCTGAAGAGGCGGCCTTTTACTTCTTCCAGGCGTTGGGCGGCGTTGAGGGCTTCTTCCGGGGGGATCTGGCGGATCAGTTCGCCGTTGTCGCGGTCGATCAGGCGAATGACGGTGCGCCCGGAATCCTCGCTCAGTTGAAACTCCACGCCGTAGCGGCGCAGCACTTCGTTGATCTGCTGGATCGGTTTGACCAGCTCCTCGCGTTGCACCATCCGACCTTCCGAATCGCTTTCCTGCACCGCGCCGCCGGCGGCGGGCAGCTGTGCCAGCACCTTTTCCACCCGCTGACGCGCGGCCTGGTAAGAAAATTGCGATGCCTGCGGCGACGAGGCGGGGCCGTCTATCGGATAACTCATGGCAAAGTCCTTGGAGGTATTCGGAAAGTCCACGCCTTTGTTATCGACCGGCGGCCCTTAATCTTTAATGTTGGATTGGCTCGGTTTCGAGCTAATCCCTGGCGAAAAAGTAAAAATCAGCAAACGACGTCTCGTTGGGGTCGCGACCCGGGCGTGTTGGGTATCGGTTGGGGAGATGCTTAATTAACTTCCATTGCGGCCGGTTTTGCTCTACCCACTCGGTGAACTTTCGCTTGCGAACGTGAATGTCCGGTGTCATCTCCTCGACATTAGCCGAGTATACAATACAGAAACGATTCGCATAGTCGAATAGATCGCGCATGTAGGCGTAGTATATTTCGTCGTCAACGAGGTGGTAAATGACATCGAGTGACAACGTGAGCGTCGCGTTGCGTGGTGTTTCGGTGAAAGCCTTGAGTTCCATGAACCTCTTTGATGAGTCCGTCTCAAACCGCTTCCGGCACTGCTCTATGGCGGTTGGCGAGATATCGACGCCTAGATAGGATGTGCTTTCTAAAAGACTTGTCTGGTGTCCATCTCCGCACCCGAACTCAATGATATCCTCCACCTTGTTTTCGCTAATGAATTCATTTAGCACCTCCGCTTTGAAATATGCCAATCGACCGTACGAACCGGAACCAGAGTTGCCGCCGCGCCGGTAACGCTGTTCCCAATAGGCCCCAACCGAGAATGGATGTCTTTTGGCAGCAGAGAAAACGGAGCCGTAGCGTCGCAGCATGTGGCCGATCTGAGTATCGTTACCACCGGCACCGTTAGTACTGAATAATGTCTGCTTCTGACTGCCTGGCCAGACCACCAATTTCATTGTCGAGCCCGTTGGCTTAAAAACCCACCCGGCCATGCGGATCATCCAGTAGAGCCAAATATCATCCGCGTCCGGGCAATCACATTCAAAGATCTCGCGCCTTGTGACTTCGGGATGAAAACACCCCGGCGGAAACAGCGTACCCGCACCGTTGGTTGCGAAGTTCAGAGAGTCAGCCCCGCTCGTATCGTTATGATTCCACGTCCAATCTTGGTAGCTCATGGGCTGACCGGCTTTGGTGAGGCTGATTCGATGGACACGATGCGCGATGATTTCTTGAGATCCACCAGACGTAGCGTCCACTAATTCTTCGAGCCAGGTAGGCCAGTAGTAAAGATCGTCGTCGGCGGTCGCTAAATAGCTGTCGGGGAAAGCTTCCAGCGCCGGGATAACTTTCTTGTAGGAGTTCAAATCCTCACAGAAGCGGAATTCCACACCCTTGGTTTCGAACGAAAGCAATGCCTTTGTCAGCGCTTCTCTATCCGAATGCGCGATCCAGACAATAATACGATCGGGCTTAATTGTTTGTGATAGCAAGCTATATAACGTCGGCACCAGGCTCTGAAAGCGCGCCGGATAGGAGGTAAGAGAAACCACTAGAGGTGCTGCCAAGTTGTGGTCTCTTGGACGCAACGGCCGGTTGGCTTGTAGCAGCTTGAGACTTGTAGCGAACCAGTCGGAGGTGTTCGGTACGGCGCTTTTACCGTGCGATACATTGTGGCTTAAAGGTGATATTACTGCCTGCTGTGCGCCGTCTATCTTGCTGATCCCCGATAGATACTGTTCGGCTCGTTCGGGATCGACCGACATCAGTAGGGTATAACTAAGATCGCGGATGTTGTACACGGTGTGCAGCAAGAATGCCAGCCGCTGCCGGCGGGCGGGGGACATCGCGTCGCGTCGCGCGGGAGTAGGAATGAACAGCAACTCGGCGCGCTTCAGTTCCGTCGCCTGGCCGGCTTGGTCCATGGTGCCTGCAAAATGACTGTGGTGTGTCAGTTTATCGATACGGTATAACTGGAACTCGCTATCCGCGGCCCAGGCGCACAAGTGTTCCAGGGTCGGCTGACCGTGATGGGTAGGCCGGAAAGCGACACGGGCATGAATGGCAAGAGTGTCGCGCAGTGCTTCGCGGCCATGTTGGAGGATAGCCAGGCTGTCGTGACGATCATCCAGTAGCAACCAATCCAGGTTAGGCAAGCCCTTTATGCTATCCAGAGCCACGGTGCTGACCGGCAGTGTGGTTAACACCCGGCCGCCGTCCCCGGCTTCTTCCAAAGGCTTAAGCGTTGCACTGAATTCGGGATCCAGACATGCGTAATGCGTGGCTGGCTTACCGTCCCCCAGAGTGGTGTGCGAGAATATCTGGAAATCGTCACGCTGGCGGTTCGCCTCACCGGGCTGTTGGCCGAGCGGTTCGAACACCAGCAATTCGAAGGCGCCCAACGACAGCAGTGAGTCGGCCGCTCCGGTTTCCAGGAGCTGACCGCCGTTATCCAGGGCAACGATTTTGCCACTGAAGTCAAAGTGGAACTGGCCGGCGTCTTCCCGTCGCGCCGCCGCCTTCGCCAGGGTGAGGGTAGGCGTTACCGGCTCCGGTACCGGCAGTGCCTGATCTTCGAACTGGCCAGTGCTGTCCTGCCCGAAGGTCAGCGCCGCCGGCGGCAGATCGCGGCAATAACGCTGCCAGATGCCTCGCAGCGCGGCGCTGAGGTGGGCGGCGAAGCGGCGTGCATCGCACACCGGCGACTGGAGAAGCGTATCGCGAAGATGACGCCGCACCGTGGCCAGGTTGTCCAGGTCGCTGGCCAGATCGCGGGCCCGGGCGCGGTAGGCGTCCCAGTTGTCCACCACCAGTTCCGGCAGGCCGGCGTTGACCAGATGGGAGGCGGCATGCCGGCCGGCGAAGGTGGGGCCGGGCAGGGTGATCACCGGTACCCCCATCAGTAGGGCCTCGCAGGTGGTTAGGCCGCCGGAATAGGGCCACGGGTCCAGGGCGATGTCGATGCGGTTGTAGGTGTCCAGGAAGGCGATGTGATGGTCCGGGCCTTCCAACAGGATGCGTTCCCGCTCAACCCCCGCCGCTTCGAACTCGGACCACAGGCGCTCGCGGAAGGCCGCGTCGCTGTACTGGCCGCTCTTCAACAGAAGCCGGCTGCCGGGAAGCTCCGCGAGTAGTCGGGCCCATTCGCCGATCAAGTGCGGATTGACCTTGGCCGGGTTGTTCAGACAGCCGAAGGTCACATAGCCGTTTCCGGCGGCCGGCAGAGTGCCCACCGGCGGCGCGTGCTCCGGCGGCACGTAGCAGATGTAGTCATCGGGCATCCGGATCAACTTTTCCAGATAGTCCGCGTCGCAACCCGGCGGCGTTTCCACGGCGTCGCTGATCAGATAGTCGATGGCGTCCAGCCCGGTGGTATTGACCAGACCGCCCACCCACTTAACGATTAAAGGTGCCGGCTCCCGGGCGACCAATTGCAGGCGGTTGCCGTCGGTGTGGCCGCTCAGATCGATCAGGATGTCCACCTGATCCTGCCTTAGCAAAGCCTCGATACCGGCGTCAGATTGACCGGCAACGTTGTGCCATTTTTCAGTAACGGCCCGCATCCGTGCTGTGAGCACGTCCTGCAGATCGCTGGTGGAATATACCGTTAGCCGAAAATCGTCGGCGGACAGGTTTTCCAGGGCGGAGGTGATCATCTGGCCCACGGGATGCATTCGCAGGCCGGCGGACAGTAGGCCAACGGTTAGTCGACGGCCCTCGTCGCGACCGCCACCTTCCGGACGGCGTGGCCGTTGCGCCGGTGAAAAGCTTGCCCGCCAGCGCTGAATCAGGGCAGCGATGTGCTGCCGGCTCAGGAAGGGGTCGTAATGGGCATTGAAGATGCGGTTGGAAAAGGCCTCAAGATAGTCCGGCCTGCGTTTCAGCGCTTCTTCGAAGTAGTGAGCGCCGCGGGCGAAGTCGGTCATCTCGCAGTACTTGGTGGCTACCAAGTTATAGAAGCTGGGATTGCTGCTATCCAGTTCCAGCAGCCGCTGACAGTCGGCAAGGACGTCTTCCATGCGCCGCGCCGCCGAGAAAATATTGATTCTCTGGGTCAGGATCTCCGGGCTCGCCGGATCCAGGGAGCGTGCGATGTCGATACTTTCCATCGCCTGGTCCCGCAGCCCCTGGGCGCTGTACACGCGTGCCAGCAGTGCGTGCGCCGCTGCATGCCGGGGATTCAGTGCCAGGCATTGCTGAAGCTCCCGTGACGCCGGATTCCAGTCTTTCAGGGCGAAGCGGGCGGAGCCCAGCCAATAAAACCCCTGGTCATCGTTCGGCTCCAGCCGAGTGGCCTCCGCCAGCGCCTCCAGGGCCTCCGCGGGACGCTTCAGTTCCACTCGGGCCGCGCCCAGAGAACGCCATGAATAGGCATAGTTCGGATGGCGCCGTGTCATCAAGACGGCCTGTTTCTCCGCTTTTTCGAATTCCCGGCCTTTCCAGGCCTGACGATACGCGTACTTGATGCGCGAGAAGGTGGCGGACGGTGTGGTTTTGACGGACATGGTGACCCCAGGCCTGCATTATGGCGGTAGTACGAGATTAGCAGGGGGTGGGTGGGACAAAGATGGGATTAGGTGGGGGTTTAAGCGGTTATTTCAGGGCTTTGCCGGTGGCGGAACGGAAGAAGGCCCCTTGTGGGGGCCTTCTGTGTGTCCCGGGACAAGGGCGCCAGGCGCCCCGATCGAGTGGCGTTTAGCCGAGCAGGGACAGGACGCTCTGCGGTACTTGGTTGGCCTGGGCCAGAACGGAGGTGCCGGCCTGCTGCAGGATCTGCGCGCGGGTCATGTTGGACACTTCCACCGCGTAGTCGGCATCTTCGATGCGCGAACGGGCCGCGGACAGGTTGGTTTCGGTGGTGCTCAGGTTGGTGATCGCGGAATCGAAACGGTTCTGCATGGCACCCATTTCGGAGCGCAGGCTGTCCACGTCGCTGAGCGCGGAGTCCAGAGCCGCCAGCGGGTTCTCGGTGGCGACGTCGGCCGCGACGTCGGTGATGCCGCTAGCTTCTTTAGCATCGGCGGCAACCGTGTAGGAGACGCTGGCGGAACCGCTAGCGGTACCGTCGCTGACGGTCAGCTCAGCTTCGTAGTAGCTGACTTCACCGGCGTTTTCGTTCTTCACGTAGGCGGTGCCGTTGTCATCAACGATCAAGCTGTTGGTGCCGTCGGCAGCCGGAGTGTCGGTAAAGGTGCCTTGGCTGATTTCATCAGCGTCGATATCGGTGGAGTCGGCACCGGTGTCGCCTGCGCCGGAGGCGGTGATGTTGTAGCTCTGGCCGTCAACCTTGAGGGAATCACCGTCGGCGGGTACTTCAGCCAGACGGTTGTTCACGTTGAAATCGTCCAGACCCAGGGTCTCGGCGTTGATTTCCTTCAGGTTCATGGTGATCTGCTCACCATCGTTGGCGCCCACCTGGATGGAGAATTCCTGATCTTCAGCCAGCACTTTCACGCCGTTGAAGTTGGTTTCTTCGGAGATACGGTCGATCTCGCCCAGACGCTGGGTGATTTCGTCCTGGATGGAGTTCAAATCTTCCGGAGAGTTGGTGTCGTTCTGGGCTTGAACGGTCAGCTCACGGATGCGCTGCAGGTTGTCGTTCACCTGGTTGAGCGCGCCTTCAGCGGTCTGTGCCACGGAGATGCCGTCGTTGGCGTTACGCTGGGCTTGTGCCAGACCGGTGGTCTGGGCGGTCATGCGGTTGGCGATGGCCTGGCCGGCGGCGTCGTCGGCGGCGCTGTTGATGCGCAGGCCAGAAGACAGACGCTCCATGGAGGTCTGCAGAGCGCTCTGGGATTTGCCCAGGTTTTGCTGGCCGATCATGGCCGTGATGTTGGTGTTGATTACTGACATAGCAAATGTCCTTTTGTGATTCACCGTTTGGTTTGAGAGCAACGGCGCTGGCCGTTACACCGTCTTTCGGCGGTTTGGCGTTTCGCTTTAGGGTTGGGGGGTAAAAAGTTTTGCTATTAAAGGCCGCCCTTGGCGTGCCGATAGATAAAGCCGTACTGATAGAAAGGCGAGGGTTGTTGGCATGACGTCGCAGGATGACGCGTTCAGCCGGGTGGACCATCCCCCGGAAATACAAGAACTAGTGGAGCATCTCAGCCAGGCCGGGGCCGCGTCCCTGGCGTTGGAAAAGAACGGTGGCGAGCCGTTGCCGGTGGTGGTGTTCGAATCCCAGCCCGGGGAATCGCTGCTGTTGGACATCAGTGCCATCCGCCACCTGGCCGCGGATCTGCGGCGCGGCGCCGGCTTCCGGCTGCTGGGCCAGGCCCGTGGCGGGGTATTGCGAACCCCGTTGCTCAGCGCGGATATGTGCTTTGAACGGGAGGGTCGGATGCTGTGCCGCTGCGACTACCCGCCGCAGATGGAGATCCTGCAGCGTCGTGACACCTTCCGGGCGCCGTTACGGCTGGGTATGGAGGTGGGCGTGGTGCTGCGCGACCGCGAGAGCGGCCTGTCGGCACAGGGGGATCTGCGTGATCTGTCGCTGGAGGGGTGTTTGGTGGAGCTGTCCGCCAGCGCCATGACCGCCTTGATGTCCAACGCCGCGGTGTTCGAACTGGAACTGTGCTATCCCAATGGCACCCGCTTCGTGGCGCGGGGCAGCCCGCGCCATCAGAAGGTGGACGCGCAGCGTGGGTTGGTGAAAGTGGGCTTCCTGTTTGGCGCGCGCAGCGCCGAGGACGACCGGCGGCTGTGGTTCATGGTCCGCGAGATTGAGCGGGAAGCGGCGCGAATGGCCGGCGACAGCCGCACTCCGTTGGCGCCGTCGGTGCTGTTCGAGGCCACAAAGGATGTCGAAAAGGTGCCCGTAAGCCGGCGCCAGACACAGGATTACGCCACCGCCATGACCCGGCGTCTGGCGCCCACCGCCGCCTATCTCGATAACCAGATACTGGAGCTGCGCCAGGGCGGCATGGTGGACGCGGTGCAGCTGTCGCGGCACGCCGACCGGTTGCTGGCGCTGCAGGAGGAAGACCGTGAGGCACTGCTGTTCGCGGTGCAGTGTCTGGATAAAGAAACGTTGTTGGTGCGCCATTCGTTGGGTGTGTCGACCCATCTTCTGGATTTCGCGAAAAGCGAAAAGATGCCCCATGAACTTTGTAAGGCGCTCGCCGCCGCGGGGCTGGTACACGATCTGGGCAAGGCGTTGTTGCCCCGCGATCTTCTCGAGATGCAGTTTCTCAACGCCAGCCAATATCGCTGGTTGCAGGGCCACGTGACGCTGATTCTACAGCGCCTGGAGCGTTGCCGCTGGCTGGCGACCTCGGTGGTCGAGGCGGTAGTACGCGATATCAACGAGCGGCTGGACGGCCAGGGCTATCCGCACGGGCACGGCGCCGACCAGTTGCCCGAATTGGCGCGGCTCGCGGCGGTGGTGGATGTGTCCGATGTGATGGCGCGGGTGCGCCCGGGCCGGCGGCCCTGGTCCGCGGAGGCGATTCAGGAGCATCTGCACGCTTCCCCCCATCAGTTTGATCGCCGCTGGGTGGCTCGCCATCAAGCCCATTTTGGTCGGTGGCCGGTGGGCAGCCTGGTGCGTTATCCCGGCGGGCTACTGGCCTGGGTGCGGCGGCTGGACGATCAACGCATGCCGGTGCAGGTGCAGATATCCAGGGGCAGTGCTTTCCCGGGCAGCGACCCCGAGCAGTTGCTGGAAGGCGGTGCGCTGGATCGGCTCGGCGAGCCGTTGTCATCGGTGCCGGCGCCGGATTAGCGGGTTTTTTAGAGGCGCCTTAGCGTTCTAAAGTCGCGGCGCTTGCCGCCGATAGCATGAAATAGCGGTAAATGGTCGTCCTTATTATCCGCTGCGGCGGCGCCGGGGCGGCGCACAATACGAAGGTACTTAGCAAGGAAAGACCATGGCTTCTATTTCTTCTTTGGGTATTGGTTCCGGGCTTGATCTGAACGGTCTGCTCGACCAGATGGAATCGGCGGAGCGTCAGCAGTTGGCGCCGATCACCCAGCAACAGAAAAGTTATCAGGCGAAGATCTCCGCTTACGGCATGCTGGAGAACAAGCTCACCGCCTTCCGCGAGGCGGCCGCCAAGCTGGGCGACAGCCAGCAGTTCGAGGCGGTGAAGAGCAGCGTGTCCGGGGATGCCCTGAACGCCGTGGTCGGCGAAGACGCGCTGCCCGGAACCCACGATGTCGTGGTCAACAACAAGGCCCGGGCCTACAGCATTGCTACCCAGGGCGTCACCGACAAAACCGAGCCGCTGGGCGCCGGTGCGATCAGCTTCACACTCGGTAACGGCGACAATTTCAGCATTGACGTGAGCGAGGAGCAAAGCTCCCTGGAAGGCATCCGCGACGCCATCAACGAGGCGGGCCAGGGCGTGCAGGCCTCTCTGGTCAACGACGGCAGCGGCCAGCCGCACCGGCTGGTGCTGTCCGCCACCGAGACCGGCACCGACGCGGCGATCGCCAGCGTCGACTTCGGCACCGGCGGTCTCGGCGACACCCTTGCCGTGGACGCCGGTACCGAGGTGTCCGCCGTCAATGCCTCTTTGAGCGTTAACGGCATCGACATCGAAAGCCAGAGCAATCGTGTCGAAGGCGCGATTCAAGGCCTCACGCTCAATCTCGAGGAAGAGGGCACCGCCACCATTTCGGTGACCCGCGATACCGCCGGTATCAAGAAAGCGGTGACCAGTTTCGTGGAGAGTTACAACAGCCTCCAGGAAAGCATGGACAGCCTGACGCGCTACGATCAGGAAACTGGCACCAGCGGCCGGTTGCTCGGCGATACCACTCTGCGCGGTATTGAATCCCGTATTCGTGGCGTCATGGGCGGGGTGGTCTCCGGCGGTCAGTTTGGTGCGCTCGGTGATATCGGCGTGAATCTCACCATCGACGGCACTTTGGAAGTGGACGAGGAGAAGCTGGATACGGTGGTGGCGGACAACCGCGGCGCGCTGGCGGATTTCTTCTCCGGCGCCGGGGAGTCGGAGGGCCTGGCCGGGCGGCTTGATGCCACCCTTGGCAAAATGCTCGGCGACGATGGCACCCTGGAGAACGCCACCAGCGGTCTGGAAGACCGCATCGAGGGGCTCGGCGAACGCTACCTGCGCACCGAACAGCGCATCGACAGCACCATCGCCCGGTACCGTGAGCAGTTCAGCAAGCTGGATGCGATGATCGCGGAAATGAACTCCACCAGCAGCTACCTGACCCAGCAGTTCGACGCGCTCAACGCGCAGTTGAAACAGTAAGCCAAGAAAGGTAATCAGCAGAGGGCAAGACTCATGACAATGACGCGTGGCGCTGCCGGGTATGCCCGGGGCGCGGGGGCCTACGCCCGGGTAGGGGTGGAAAGCGGCGTAATGTCGGCCAGCCCCCACCAATTGATCTGCATGCTGTTCGACGGCGCCGGTACGGCGATTCGGGCGGCCGCGTTGCACATGCGCGACGGGCAGGTGGCGGAGAAAGGCAAGGCCATTTCGAAGGCACTGGACATCGTCAACAACGGCTTGCTGGCGGCCCTGGACCGGGATAAGGGCGGTGAGCTGGCCGACCGCATGGCGTCGCTGTACGACTACATCGCCCGCCTGCTGCTCACCGCCAATCTTCGCAACGACGTGGCCAGTCTGGAAGAAGCCGGCCGGCTGCTTGCCGACCTGGGTGAGGCCTGGCGCGAGATAAAACCCGGCGCGCATCAGGGGGCGGAATGAAGGACATCGAATCCCGGCGCCGAGCGTTGTCGGCGGAGCAGGTATTGCTGGCTTATGAGGCTCTGGTGGCGCGCTCCGGGCGTATGCTCGATTGCGTGCGACGCCAGGACTGGGAGGCCCTGGTGGAAGAAGAGGCACACTACCTGGTGGATGTGGAGCAGCTTTCCAGCCGCGAGCAGGAGACCGTTCTCGATCCCGCGCAGAGCGCCCGCAAGGCGCATTTGCTGGAGCGGATACTGGAGCGTGATCTGGAAATACGCCGTTGTTTGCTGGCGCGCCGGGATGAGCTGGCCGGGCTGATCGGCACCTCAAAGCGCACGCGTGATCTGCGGCGCTCCTACGGGCCCCAAGAAGCGGCCTCCATGGACGCCGCTTTCCATCTGGACGAAGACACGCCGTGAGCGGCATCACGCCGATACTGGATACACTGTTGCATCAAGTGCTGGGCAAACGGGTGGATGTGCCCGTGGCCCGGCAGACCCCCGAGCCAGTACGGCCGTTGAGCCCGGCGGACGCGCCGCCGGCGGTGCGCAGCGACTCGCGTCTCGACCCGCGCAGCGCACCCTTGCCGGATCTGGCAGCCACCCACCAGCGTGCCCGCGCGCCGCAAACCCTGGCGCCGCCGCCTGACGCGGCACCCGGCTCCACGCAAACCCATTTCAGCGCCGCCGCCCGCACCATCGCCGATATCCTCGCGCGTTACCCGGCACCGCCTTCGGCGGTGCGGCCGGCCTTGCCCCTGATGACCGCCGCCGACAGCGAGGCCCCGGCCCTGGCTCACCGTCTGCAGGCGAGCGTCAGCCAGAGCGGGCTGTTCTATGAATCCCATCTGCAAAACTGGTACCGGGGCGAAGTGAGCGGCGCGCGGCTGGCCCAGGAACCACAGATGCGCTTATCCCGGTCGGCTGAAACGCCGGCTGCCGCCGCCCGTACCGAGGGCGGCAAAGGTGCGGCTCCGGCCGGGGCCGAGGCACCGTCACAGGCCCGGGCGGCCAGCACGCCGGTCGCCGAGCGGCCGGCAACGGCGGCGGTCATCGCCGAGGGCCGCCTGGTCGCAGACGGCGAAGCGGCCCCCAGGCCCGCGCCGCGCACCCTGTCCGACGACGCCAACCAGGCCTTGCAGGGGATTCTCCGCCACCAGTTGGAGACCCTGGCAACGCCGGTACTGCGCTGGGAAGGGGATGTTTGGTCCGGCATTTTCATGGCTTTGGTGATCCAGGTGCCCGCCGAGGCGCCGCGCCAGCCGCGCGGCGACGGCGATCAGGGGCAGGACAGCGACGAACCGAGCGAAGAGGAGGGCACCTGGCGTTCCGAGCTGACCGTGGAACTGGCGGCGCTGGGGCCGGTGCGGGTGCGCCTGGATCTGCGCGGCGAGGACCTCAGTATTGACTTGGAGGCGCGCTCCGAGCAGGTGGCCGAACAGCTGCGCGCCGACAGCCAACGCCTCAGGTCCAGTCTTGAGGGTTGTGGTTTCGAACAGGTCCGATTGCGAGTGGTCGCCGATGAAAGACTCTGAACCCAACAGCCGCCGTCAGGCCGTGGCGCTGGCGTACCAGGAAGGCGAAGCGCCCCGGGTATTGGCGCGGGGCTACGGTGATCTGGCCGAACGGATTATCGCCGAGGCCCGCCGGCAGGACGTGTTTGTACATGACGCTCCGGAGCTGGTGGGGTTGCTCATGCAACTGGACTTGGACCAGCGAATTCCGACTCGCCTGTACCAGGTCATCGCCGAGCTGCTGGTGTGGTTGCAAGCGATGAATGCCGATGATCATCGTGCATAGCGGGTAACACTAAAGCATTAGCTATCTGTGCAAAAATTTGTGCTTTGGGCAGTTTGTGACCTGGTTCCTTGTCTCGTCGGCGTTTGCAAATTTTTGCCCTTTGTTTTTGCGGTTTTCGCCCCTGATCTCCTTTAATGAAACAATGTTTCTATTTTTGTTAACCTGTGATTAATCTTTAAGTCATTGAAGTTAAAAGAAAAAGTGTTTTTGTTGTTCGTCGGGTCATGGGTTTTTGGGCCCGAAACGCCCCTTCTTTGCGCTATTGAAACGCTCGTTTCAGACCGGGTGCATATTTGTGAATAGCATCACAAAAATCTTTCATGATGTGAGTTTGTTCACATAAAAGTGTGAGCGACTCGTGAGGACTGTGGTACGTTGCCACTACAAAATGCGCGTACTTAATGGCTTAGTCCATTAATTTATCTAATGATAAAGTATTAGCATTTGGGGATGTAAAAGGTTCGGCGCCGGTGAGCGCCGGGAAGGCCTCGGTCATGGGGTGCCGAAGGAGTAAAAGCAAAAATGAAAATCGATAGCGTGTTAAACGAAATCCAGGATATCAATCTGACCTACCTGCTGCTGGCGCAGCGTCTTCTCAAGGAAGATTACGCTACCGCCATGTTCCGGTTGAAGCTCGATGAGGCGATGGCGGAAGTGCTGATTTCCCTGTCCGCCAAGCAGCTCAGCCAGATGGCGCGTACCAACCAGCTGTTGTTCCGTTTGCATTTCGATGACGCGGACCAGGTCACCAAGCTGACCAATAACAAACGCGAACAGGGGCTGGGGCAAACCCACGCGGCTTTGTTGATGGCGTCTTGCGCGAACTGATCGGGGGGAGGGGTCCGATGTCCGAGAAGAGTCTGGTCGGCGAAATGCACCAAGTGCAATTGGCGATCGAGTTAATTGAATTGGGGGCACGGTTACAGGTGCTCGAGTCGGAGACCGAGCTTAGCCGTGGGCGGCTCATCCGGCTTTATAAGGAAGTACGTGGGATGTCGCCGCCGAAGGGTATGTTGCCGTTCTCCACCGACTGGTTTATTACCTGGTTGCCGAATATCCATTCTTCCTTGTTTTACAGCTTCTACCGGCGACTTACCGGCGAGCACGGTTGCACCCGCATGGAAGGCTTCGTCAAATCCTACCGTCTGTACCTGGAGCAGATCGCGCTCGACGGTGCCGAGCCGGTGCTTGGTCTGACGCGGGCTTGGACCCTGGTGCGCTTCTTCGAAAGCGAAATGTTCGAGTTGTCGCAATGCACCAGCTGCCAGGGTCATTTCGTCAATCATGCTCATACGCCCAGCCAGGGGTTCGTGTGCGGTATTTGTCAGCCGCCGTCGCGGGCCGGCAAGACCCGCAAACGTCAGAGCGCGGTGAACGAAGAGGGTCAGCACGCTGGCGGTCGCCGCCAGGCGGTAGGCGCTTAGGGCGCTTTTCAGAGGCTCCTTCGTTATTTAACCCTCAAGCCTGACCTCGTCCTGCCGATACAGATGGTAATGCTATCCACGCTGTTTTGAAGGATACCGGTTGTGCTGATACCTCTTGGCTTCATCATCGTCACCCTTTCCGTGTTCGGCGGCTTTTCCATGGCCGGCGGGCACCTGGGCCCGCTCTACCAGCCCACCGAGATCCTGATGATTGTCGGGGCCGCGGTGGGCTCCTTCGTGGCCGCCAATAACGGCAAAGCGATCAAGGCCACCCTGCGGACCGCCACTACCCTCAAGCGCACGAAGAAGTACGACAAAGAAATCTACATGCAGTTGATGTCACTGCAGTACAACCTGCTCTCCAAGATGCGCCGCGAAGGCGTCCTGGGCGTGGAAAAAGACATCGAGAACCCGGCCGAGAGCGCGCTTTTCAGCGAATACCCCAGAATCGCCAACGACCCGATGATCATGGGCTTCATCACGGACTACCTGCGGCTGATGATCAGCGGCAGCGTCGATCCCATGGAACTCGATGAACTGATGAGCCATGAAATCGAAGCGTTCGAACACGAAGCCCATATACCCGCCGACGCCTTGGCCAAGGTAGGGGACGGCCTGCCGGCGTTCGGCATCGTCGCGGCGGTACTCGGGGTGGTGAAAGCCCTGGCGTCCGCCGACGCCGGCGCCGAGGAAATGGGGCTGATGATCGCGCACGCCCTGGTCGGCACCTTTCTCGGCATCCTGCTCGCTTACGGCTTCGTCAATCCGGTGGCCAGCCGCATCGACCGGCAGGTCGCCGAGGCGGTGAAGATGCTGCAATGCATTCGCGTCACCTTGCTTGCCAACCTTAACGGTTACGCGCCGCAGCTGGCGGTGGAATTCGGGCGTAAAGCCCTGCACACCGCCGAACGGCCCAGCTTCACGGAGCTGGAAGAGCACGTGCGCTCGGCCCGGCCCGCGGGTGCCAAGCAGGCATGAGCGATCAGCACCGGCCCATCGTCATCCGCCGCCGCCGCCGCACCCATACGGCCCATCACGGCGGCGCCTGGAAAATCGCACTGGCGGATTTCATGACCGCCTTGATGGCGTTGTTTCTGGTGCTCTGGATTATCTCCACCGCGTCGCCGGCGGAGCTGCAAGGACTGGCCGAATACTTCCGTACCCCGTTGAAGGTGGCGATGGCGAATGGTGACCGCAATTCATCCAGCAGCAGCGCGATTCCCGGCGGCGGTGCCGACCCTGCCCATTCCGATGGTGAGCAGGCGCGCATTGATCTGCGCCGTCATACGCTACCGGCGGACGAACGTCAGCGGTTCATTAACCTGCGGCGTCGCATTGAGCAGGCGATCCAGGCCGACCCGCAGCTGCGCGAACTGCGTGATCAGATGCGCTTTGAAATGACCCCGGAGGGGTTGCGCATCCAGCTGGTGGATACCGACCGGCGCCCCATGTTCCGGCTGGGCAGTGACCGGGTCGCCCCTTATATGCGTCAACTGTTGCGCACTATGGCGCCACTGCTCAACGACATGCCCAACCCGCTGAGCATCAGTGGGCATACCGACAGTCTGCGCTATTCCAGTGGTGACAGCGGTTACAGCAATTGGGAACTGTCCAGCGACCGCGCCAACGCCTCGCGCCGTGAACTGGTGGCCGGTGGTCTGGACAGCGAAAAGCTGCTGCGGGTCACCGGTATGGGCGACCGCGTACCGGTGCCCGACAGCAACCCCGGTGATCCGGTCAACCGGCGTATCACCCTGGTGGTCCTGACCCGTCAGGCGGTGGACCGGCTGCGTGCCGCCAGCCGCCCCGGCGATCTGAGCGACGCCCCTCAACCCGTGCGGGAGTGAACATGGATATCACCGAATTCTACGACACGTTTTTCGAAGAGGCGGACGAACTGCTGGCGGAGATGGAATCCCATCTCCTGGAGTTGGACGTGGATAACCCGGACGTGGAACGGCTCAACGCCATCTTCCGGGCCGCGCACTCGATCAAGGGTGGGGCCGGTACTTTCGGTTTCGAGGCCCTGCAGCGAACCACGCATCTGCTGGAGAACTTGCTCGACTACACGCGACGCGGCGAACTGGCGCTGCGACGGGATATCGTCGACACCTTTCTGGAAGCCAAAGACATGCTAAACGATCAACTGGACGCGTATCGTCAGGGTGGTGAACCGGACCCGGAAGCCCTGGAACGTATCTGTGAGACGCTGCGCCGGCTCGCCCTGGAAGAGCTGGGCGAAGACGCTGGCGCCGACGTTGCCGGCGCCGCCCCGTCCACGCCGGCCAGCCCCGAGCCGCCCGCCGACCAGGCGCCCCAGGCCGCCGAACCAGCGGGCGGCGAGGCGGCGCCGGGCGGCGGCGCCCGTTTCCAGGTAACCCTGATCGGCGTCGCCGACAAGGACCGGAATTTGTTGATCGAGGAACTGGCGCAGCTGGGTGATATCGAGGACCAGCAGGCCGACGGCGAACGCCATCGGGTGGTGCTCACGTCGTCACTCAGTGGCGATGATATCGAAGCGGTGATGTGCTTTATCGCCGAGCCGGAGCAACTGGAAGTGCGTAGTCTGGCCGCCGCCGGCCCGGCTGCTGACAGCGACAGCAAACCCGCGCCCGCGGCTGAGGTGCAGGCGCAAGCGGCGCCGGCGCCCGCCACGGCGAAGCCCGCGGCGCCGGCGAAAGCCGAACCCGCCGCCAAAAGCGGCGACGGGGCTAAGAAAGGCGGTGAATCCACGTCCATCCGGGTGCCGGTTTCCAAGGTGGATCAGATCATCAATCTGGTTGGCGAACTGATCATCACCCAGTCGATGCTCAACCAGGTGGCCGAGGACTCCGAGACCGTCAACGACGGCGCCCTGGTCACCGGTCTCAATCTGCTGCAGCGCACCGCCCGCGACCTCCAGGAAGCGGTGATGTCGGTGCGCATGGTGCCGATGGATTATGTATTCAGCCGTTTCCCGCGTCTGGTCCGCGACCTGGCCGGCAAGCTCGACAAGGACGTGGAGTTGGTCACCGAAGGCAAGTCCACGGAACTGGACAAGGGCCTCACCGAACGGATCATCGATCCGCTCACCCATCTGGTGCGCAATAGCCTCGACCACGGTATCGAAACGCCGGACCGCCGAGAGGCGGCGGGCAAGCCCCGCACCGGGCGTCTGACGCTCTCCGCCCAGCACCAGGGCGGCAATATCCTGATCGAGGTCATTGATGACGGCGGCGGTCTCAATCGCGAGAAAATTCTCGAGAAGGCCCGCTACAACGGCCTGGCCGTATCCGATTCGATGAGCGACGACGAAGTCTGGCAGCTCATTTTCGCGCCGGGCTTTTCCACCGCCGAAGCGGTCAGCGACGTGTCCGGCCGTGGCGTCGGTATGGACGTGGTCAAGCGCAACATCCAGGCGATGGGCGGGCACGTGGAAATTCTCTCCACGCCCGGGCAGGGCACCACCACCCGCATCGTGCTGCCGCTGACCCTGGCGATCCTCGATGGCATGTCGATCAAGGTCGGCCGCGAAATGTTCATCCTGCCGGTGAGCGCGGTGATCGAATCGCTGCAGCCGCGCGCCGATGATCTCTATTCCGTGGCCGGCGGTGATGTGCTGCTCAAGGTGCGGGAGGATTACTTGCCGGTGGTGGCGGTGCATCACGCCCTGGACGTCGCCGACGCCATCACCGACCCGACCCGCGCCATCGTTGTCATCGTGCAGGGTGAGGGGCGCCGCTACGCCTTGCTGGTGGACGAACTGGTCGGCCAGCAACAGGTGGTGGTCAAGAACCTGGAAACCAACTATCGCAAAGTGCCGGGCGTGTCCGCCGCCACCATTCTGGGCGACGGCAGCGTGGCGCTGATTCTGGATGTGGCGGACATGCACCGCCTTGGCCAGAGCAAAAAGGAAAACCCTGTCTTCGGCGCCCCGACCCGGGCCCGGCCTGTTGAGGAGGTAGAACCGTCATGAGTCATGCCACTGCTTTGCAAACCGCCGCCGCCGTGGAAGCGGGCAGCCAGGAATTCCTGGTGTTCTCCCTGGGCGACGAGGAATACGCCATCGATATCCTCAAGGTCCAGGAGATCCGTGGCTACGAAAACGTCACCCGTATTGCCAACGCCCCGGACTTCATCAAGGGCGTGGCCAACCTGCGCGGCGTGATCGTGCCGATCGTCGATCTGCGCATCAAATTCCGGCTTGAGCGCGCCGACTACGACGACCAGACCGTGGTGATCGTGGTCAACATCGCCGACCGCGTGGTGGGCATCGTCGTCGACCGGGTCTCCGACGTGATGACACTCACCGCGGAACAGCGCAAGCCGGCGCCGGAATTCGGACTCAGCCTGCCGCTGGACTACATCAGCGGGCTGGGCAATCTGGATGAACGCATGCTGGTGCTGGTGGACATCGAAAAAATGCTTACCAGCGAAGAGATGGCGCTGGTGGAAGAGGCTGGCGAATAACGGCCAGAAACGGTCGACGAGTGTCGCCGGGGCCGGGCAATCGGGGAGAAGGGCAATGCGTAACAATCAGCCGGTGACAAACCATGAGTACGCGCTCAAGGGCGATGACTTTCTGATTTCGAGAACCAACCGCCGGGGGCGTATTACCTATGCCAACCCGGCGTTTATCGAAGTCAGCGGTTTCAACCGCGAAGAGCTGGTTGGCGCCCCGCACAACATCGTGCGCCACCCGGATATGCCGGAACAGGCGTTCGAGAACCTGTGGCGCACCCTGAAAGACGGCGGCACCTGGATCGGATTGGTGAAGAACCGGCGTAAGGACGGCGGTTACTACTGGGTGCGCGCCCACGTCACGCCGATTGTCGAGGACGGCGAGATCGCCGGCTTCGTATCCGTGCGGCTCAAGGCCGACCAGGCCTCCATAGACGCCGCCGACCAGGCCTATACCGCGTTACGGGAAGGGCGCGGCGGGCGCCTTTATCTGCACCGCGGCGAAATCCGTCGGCGCGGGGTGGTGGCGGCGTTGCGGCGCTGGGACCCCCGGTCGGTGAGCAGTCGTATCACGATGCTGTTTCTGGCCAGCGCCGCGCCGCTGATGGGCGCCGGTGTCATCGGCTTCCTTGGCCGCGCCGAGGCGGCGCCGTTGTCCACCGTTTTGATGGCGATGGCGGCGGTGGGCCTGCCGGTGCTGGCGTTGCTGTTCTGGGCCACCGCCCGCTCGGTGCTGGGGCCACTGCGCGAGGCCGGCATGTTCACGCTGCAGATCGCCGCCGGCAACCTGGCGGCCAAACCGCCACGCCGGCTCAGCGGTGAAATGGGGCTGTTAATGATGGGCCTGAAGTTGATGCGCCGCAGCCTGGGCAGCATCGTCGGCGACGTCAACCGGGGCATCGAAGTGGTCACCCCGGCGGCCCGCGATATCGCCCAGGGCAACGAAGACCTGTCCTCGCGTTCGGAGCAGCAGGCCGCCTCGCTGCAACAGACCGCCTCCAGCATGGAAGAGATTACCGCAACGGTGGGGCAGAACGCGGAGAACGCCCGCCAGGCCAGCCGGCTCAGCGGCGAAGCGTCCCGGGCGGTGTCCGAAAGCGGCGAGGTGATGGGTCAGGTGGTGGATACCATGGGCCGCATCACCGCCAGCTCGGAAAAAATGGCGGTGATCATCGGAACCATCGACAGCATTGCCTTCCAGACCAACATTCTGGCCCTCAACGCGTCCGTGGAAGCGGCCCGCGCCGGTGAGCACGGCCGCGGTTTCGCGGTGGTGGCCCAGGAGGTGCGCAATCTGGCCGGCCGCTCCGCCGACGCCGCCAAGCAGATCCGCGACCTGATCGACGGCTCCGGCCGTGAAATCGACAACGGCGCGGAACTAGTGCGACGCGCGGAAGCGGCGATCGAATCCGTGGTCACCTCGGTAACCCGGGTCAACGACCTGATGGGCGACATCAGCGCCGCCTCCGAAGAGCAGAGCACCGGCATCAACCAGATCAACCAGGCGGTGGCGCAGATGGACGGCGTCACCCGTCACAACGCCGAACGGGTGCAAGCGTCCGCCCGCGCCGCCGCGTCCCTGGAAGCCCAGGTCGACAGCCTCACCCATTCGATCGCGGTGTTCCGTTTGCAGGGCGGCGGTGAGCAAGCGCCGGCGAAGGCCGCCGAGGTTCGTCGGCTACCCGCGTGGCCGCTCCGGTCGGCCCCCGCTTCCTCTACCCAGACCCTTGCCGGATGACCCCCTTGAGCAGTCGAGTCCCTATCAGCCCCACCGCCGCCTCCGGCGTCGCCGGGCGTTTCTCGCCGGAGCGTGACCTGGTGCTTAGCGAAGCCGATTTCGCGCGCATCCGCGAGTTGATCTATCGTCGTGCCGGCATCGTTCTGGCCGACCATAAGAAAGACATGGTTTACAGCCGTATCGGGCGTCGTGTGCGCAAGCACGGCCTGGTCCGCTTCCAGGATTACCTGGCGAAGCTGGAGCAGGACAGCGGCGGCCCGGAGTGGGAGGCGTTCACCAATGCCCTGACCACCAACCTGACCGCCTTCTTCCGCGAGAGCCATCATTTTCCCCTGCTTGCCGACCTGGTCCGCGACCGGCGCGGCCCGGTGCGGGTCTGGAGCGCCGGGGCGTCCACCGGGGAGGAGCCTTACTCCATTGCCATGGCGCTCACCGAAGTGCTCGGTGACAAGGCCGACTTTCAGGTGCTGGCCACGGATATCGACACCGAAGCCCTGGACCGGGCGCGGCGCGGCATCTACCCCATGGACCAGATCGACAAGCTGGACGAGCGACGGCGCAAGCGCTTCTTTCAGAAAGGCAGTGGCGCGCGCGCAGGCTTTGCGCGCGTGCGCCCGGAAGTGGCGGCCCGGGTGCGCTTCGCGACGCTTAATCTGGTCGCCCCCAAATGGGCGGTGGACGATCGTTTCGATGCCATCTTCTGCCGCAACGTGATGATCTATTTCGACAAAGGTACTCAGGCCAGAATCCTCGACCGCTTCGCGCCGCTGATCAAACACGACGGGCTGCTGTTCGCCGGCCACTCGGAAAGTTTTTCCTACATCAGCGAACGCTTCCGCCTGCGCGGCCAGACCGTCTACACCCTCGCCGACCGGTGACACTGAACCTCTCTACGAAGCTCGGATTGTGGGAGCTTGCCTTGCAAGCGAAAGGCCGGCTTCGCCGGCCGGCAAAGGTTGCCCCGCGGGATTCCAGAGACGGTGTTGGTGCTGCCGTTAGCAATTTCTCTGGCATCCTGCCGGGTGGCTGGCGGCACCCTTTCGCGGGCGAGGCCCGCTCGCACAACTTCGCTCCCTTTCGCGGGCAGGGCCCGCTGCCACAAGTCGTCAAACTGGGAAGTTAAAAATCCTAAAGAAGCGCCGCTATCCGCCGATAGCGTGAATAACAAAGGCAAGTCATGCCGGTTACGGCATTGCCTCATGGAGAGGGGGAGACCGATCTTGGCCGGGAAGAAAATAAGGGTGCTGTGTGTCGACGACTCGGCCCTGATCCGCGATCTGATGAGTGAAATCATCAACAGCCATGCCGATATGGAAGTGGTGGCTGTGGCGCCGGACCCTTTGGTGGCCCGTGACCTGATTAAACGCCATGACCCGGATGTGCTCACCCTGGACGTGGAAATGCCGCGCATGGACGGCCTGGATTTTCTCGAGCGGCTGATGCGTTTGCGGCCGATGCCGGTATTGATGGTGTCCTCGCTCACCCAGGCCGGGTCCGAGGTGACTCTGCGGGCCCTGGAACTGGGCGCGGTGGATTTTCTGCAAAAGCCGGCCCTGGGTATCCGCAGCGGCATGATCGAGTACAGCGAGCTGATCGCGGAGAAAATCCGCGCGGCCGCACGCTCGCGGCCCAGGCGCATTCAGGCCGGCGAGCGCGACGCCCCCAAGCCGCTGAAGTCGGTGATGGTATCCAGCGAGAAGCTGGTGATTCTGGGGGCCTCTACCGGCGGTCCGGAAGCCATACGGCAAGTGCTGGAGCCCTTGCCGGCCAACTGCCCGGCGATTCTGATCGCCCAGCATATGCCCGGCGGCTTCACTCATTCCTTCGCGCTGCGGCTGAACAAGTTGTGCCGCATTACCGTCAAGGAGGCGGAGGACGGTGAGCGGGTGCTGCCCGGCCACGCCTACATAGCGCGCGGTGATCGGCATCTGAAGTTGGTACGCAGCGGCGCCAACTACGTGGTGCGGCTGGACGAAGGCCCGCCGGTGAACCGCCACCGGCCTTCGGTGGACGTGCTGTTCCATTCGGCGGCCACGCAAGCCGGACGCAACGCCATCGGCGTGCTGCTTACCGGCATGGGCAAGGACGGCGCGGGGGGTTTGCTGGCCATGCGCCGCGCCGGGGCCATCACCCTGGCCCAGGACGAGGAGACCTCCCTGGTGTTCGGCATGCCCCGCGAGGCCATCGCCATTGGCGCGGCCACGGAAACGCTGGCACTGGAAGAAATGGCGCCACGCATGCTGGCTCTGGCGGCGGCCTCTGGCCGCGCGCAACGGGTTTGAATAACAAAATGAATTTCTGAGCAAGCTCCTGAGAGAGGAACGGCGGCTATGATGAAGATACTACGCAACCTCAATATCAACACCACGGTGGCCGGCGCGCTGCTGTGCTGTGCGCTTTTGATCAGCGTGCTCGCGGTGTTGCGTTTTTCCACCAACGAAATGGTGGACGATTCGATCACCACACTTAATCAGATCAACGTGCAGCAGCTCAACGAAGTGAGCCGAGCGGCGGTGCTGTTGAACCGGGCCCGCATTCAGATGGACCTGGCCGCCGACTATCTGGACCAGGGCATGCGGCTGGTGGCGGAGAGCCAGATTGACGGCGTGGAAGACCTCCTTCAGCGAGCCCAGAATCGCTTCGATAATTTCGACGAAACGCCGAAAACTGAAATGGGACAAGCCCGCGCCGGAGAGCTGGCTACCGGTTTTAATGCTGTCATGGCACTGGTGCGCGATCAGTACGCGGCGCTGAAAACCGGTGATCTGAGCGAATACAAGAACCTGCGCCAGGAATTGTTGACGCCCGGTGATAGCCTTGACGGCAGCCTGACCGACTTCACTCATTACGCCAATGAGCGTGGCGCCACCATCATGGCCAACTATCACGAAAAGACCGCGCTGTTCGGGCGTATCGGTCTGGCCGCGCTGGTGGCCACCGCCGTGGTGCTGCTGCTGATCTATTGGGGCCTGCGCAAGACCGTGGTGCAGCCGCTCTATCAGGCGGTGGAACACCTGCAGCGTATCGCCCGTGCCGACCTTTCCCAAAAGGTGCACGTCCCCGGCCGAAACGAGATCGGCAAGGTGTTCGCCGCCACCCGTGATATGCAGGCCAGCCTCGCCAAGATCGTCGCCGACGTGCGCAGCGGCAGTAATTCGATTTTCGTGGGCAGCTCCGAGATCGCCCGGGGTAACACCGATTTGTCCTCGCGTACCGAGCAACAGGCCGCCTCCCTGGAAGAGACCGCCACCAGCATGGAGCAGCTCACCGCCACCGTGAAACAGAACGCGGACAACGCCCGCCAGGCCAGCAGCCTGGCCAACGACGCGTCCGGCACCGCCACCCGTGGCGGCGATGTGATGCAACAGGTCACCAGCAAGATGCAGGGCATCACCGAAAGCTCCAAGAAGGTGGCGGACATCACCTCGATGATCGATTCGATCGCCTTCCAGACCAATATTCTGGCGCTCAACGCCTCAGTGGAAGCGGCACGGGCCGGTGAGCAGGGCCGTGGCTTCGCGGTGGTTGCCGGGGAAGTGCGCAACCTGGCCGGCAGCAGCGCCGACGCCGCCCGTCAGATCAAACAGCTGATCGAAACGTCAGCGGTGGAGGTCCAGGAAGGCTCCACACTGGTCGAGCAGGCTTCGGAAACCGTCAAGGAAGTGGTCGCCGCGGTGAAACGCGTTACCGACATCATGGACGAGATTTCCGCCGCCTCTCAGGAACAGAGCGGTGGTATTGAGCAGGTCAGTCAGGCGGTCAGCCAGATGGACGAAGTGACCCAGCAGAACGCGTCCCTGGTGGAAGAAGCCAGCTCCGCGGCCGCCTCCCTGGAAGAGCAGGCGCGCCGTCTGGAAGAAGCGGTCTCGATCTTCCGGCTCGACGGCGAAGCCGGTGCGCCGGCGGCCGGCGTACCGGCGGACACCGTTGTGGTTCCGATGATCACCCACGAGCACGACGATACACCGGAGCAGGACGACACGCCGTCCGAACCCAAGCTGACAACCGGGCAGGATGACGCTGCCCGGCCACGTTCCGCCCAGCAGGCGCCGCGCGAAAGCCGGCCGGCGCCGCGCCGTGAACCGGTCACCACCGAGGACGACTGGGAAGAGTTTTAACGACCCCGAACCGCGCCGGGGACGCGCTCCCGCCACCCGGTGCCATGACGCAGTGAGAGGATCCGATGGATAAGGGCATGAGTATTCTGGTGGTGGACGACTTTCCCACCATGCGACGCATCGTTCGCAGTCTGCTCAAGGAGTTGGGCTTTACCAATGTGGACGAGGCCGAGGATGGCCAGGAAGCCTTGGGCAAGCTGAAAGGCGGCGATTTCGAGTTCGTCGTTTCGGATTGGAACATGCCCAATCTGGACGGTCTGGAGATGCTCAAGCAGATCCGCGCCGACGACGCCATGAAAGCGCTGCCGGTGCTGATGGTTACCGCCGAGGCAAAGAAAGAAAACATCGTGGCCGCCGCTCAGGCCGGTGCCAACGGCTATATCGTCAAGCCGTTCACCGCCGCCACCCTGGAAGAAAAACTCAACAAGATTTTCGAGAAGCTGGGCAAATAAGCGACGCGGGGTCCAGCTTCCCTGGTGAGGAGAACCGAATATGAGTGGTGAGGCCCGGCAAGTGGCGGCACACGAAGGCGCGCACGGCGACGACCTGGTGGTGCGCATCGGACAGCTCACCCGCATGTTGCGCGAAAGCATGCGGGAACTGGGGCTGGATAAGGAAGTGGAAAAAGCGGCGGAGGCGATTCCCGATGCCCGCGCGCGCCTCAATTACGTGGCGTCGATGACCGAGCAGGCCGCCGACCGCGCGCTGAACGCGGTGGACCGTGCCCAGCCGCTACAGAGCGAGATCGAAACCCGGGCGGAAAGCCTCGACCAGCAATGGCAAACCTGGTTCGAGAACCCCATGGAGTTGGACCACGCCCGGCAACTGGTGAACGACACCCGCAGTTACCTGGCGGCGGTGCCGGCGATGACCCGTGAAACCAGCAAGGAACTGCTGGAAATCATGATGGCCCAGGATTTCCAGGACCTCACCGGTCAGGTCATCAAGAAGATGATGGAAGTGATCCTGGAAGTGGAGAACCAGCTGCTGCAGGTGTTGCTGGAGAGCGTGCCCGAGGGCGAGGAACGCGACGCCCTCAAACGGCGCATGGAAGATCGCAACGCCGCCGACACCCGCAAGCGTCAGGAAGCGTCCCTGGTCAACGGGCCGCAGCTCAGCGCCGAGGGCGACGGCATCGTCAGTAACCAGGACCAGGTCGACGACCTGCTCGACGAACTCGGCTTCTAGCGAACTGTGGGAGCGGGCCTTGTGGGAGCGGGCCCAGCCCGCGAAAGGGAGCGAAGCTCCCGGCAGGATCCCAGAGAGCCCTCTATTCCTGTTCCACCAGGCCTCTGGTATCCCGCCGGGTGGCTAACGCCACCCTTTCGCTTGCAAGGCAAGCTCCCACAAGGTCAGCCAGGCGTCGCCGGAATAGCGGCGGGCAAACCCCTCTTATCCTTGGATTGGCTTGCCGGGCCATCGGCGACAATCCGGGCATTGAAGTAATGATGCCCGGAATGCCGCCGCCATGGCCGAAGAAACCGAAGATCAGGAAAAGACCGAAGAGGCCACGCCCCGGCGCCTGGAAAAGGCGCGCGAAGACGGCCAGGTGGCCCGCTCCCGGGAGCTGACCACGGTAATGCTGCTGTTCGGCGGTGTCGGCGGCCTGTGGTCGATGGGGCCGACGCTGTTCGACCAGGTCGGCATGGTGATGGAGCAGTCGTTCCTGTTCGACCGGCGCCGGGGCTTCGACACCACGGTGATGCTCACCCACGCCGTGGATCTGGGCGCGCGCACCCTGTTCGCGCTGATTCCCCTGTTTCTGATGCTGGCGGTGATCGCGCTGGTGTCCCCGAACCTGTTGGGCGGCTTCCTGATTTCCGCCAAATCCCTCAAGCCCCAACCTTCCAAACTCAACCCGATCAAAGGGCTCAAGCGGCAGTTCTCGTCCCAGGCGCTGGCTGAGCTGGCCAAGGCCATTGCCAAGTCGATTCTGGTGGGGTCGGTGGCGGTGGCGTTCCTCAGCGCCAAACGCGGTGAGTTCATGGCGCTGATGGACCAGCCCATGCAGCAGGCGCTGGCCAATGCGCTGCGTCTCGCCGCCATGGCCTGCGGGCTGATGGTGCTGTCGCTGGTGGTGGTGATTCTGATCGATGTCCCGTACCAGTTGTGGAGCCACGCCAAGAAGCTGCGCATGAGCAAGGAAGAGATCAAGCGCGAGCACAAGGAGACCGAAGGCGACCCGCAACTGAAAGCCAAGATCCGCTCCCAGCAACAGGCCATGGCCCGCAATCGGATGATGAGCCAGGTGCCGGACGCCGATGTGATCGTCACCAACCCGACCCACTACGCGGTGGCCCTGCGCTACGACGAAAGCCAGATGAGCGCCCCCCGGGTGATCGCCAAAGGCGCCGATGAAGTGGCCGCGCGCATCCGCGAGCTGGGCGGCGAACACCACGTGCCGCTGCTGGAAGCGCCGCCGCTCGCGCGGGCGCTGTACCGCCATGTGGACATCGACCGGGAAATTCCCGGGCCGCTGTATACCGCCGTGGCGGAAGTGTTGGTGTGGGCATTCCGGCTTAAACGGGCGCGGCAAGAAGGCGGCGACCGGCCGGTGACCCCGGCGGACCTGCCGATACCGGCGGAACTGGAGGTGGCGCCGTGAAAGCGATGAGCCATTACCTGGGTGGCCGGGAGTTGCTCGGCGACGGCGGCGCCAAGGTGCTCGCCGGGCCGATTCTGATCTTGCTGATCATGTCCATGCTGATCCTGCCGCTGCCGCCGTTCGCGCTGGATATGTTCTTCACCTTCAACATCGCCCTGGCGCTAATGGTGCTGCTGGTCAGCATGTTCACCCTGAAGGCCCTCGATTTCGCCGCCTTCCCGGCGGTGTTGCTGTTCACCACCCTGCTGCGGCTGGCGCTGAACGTGGCCTCCACCCGCGTGGTGCTGATGGAAGGCCACGAAGGCGGCGCCGCCGCCGGTAAGGTGATCGAGGCGTTCGGGCAGTTCCTGGTGGGCGGCAACTTCGCCGTCGGCCTGGTGGTGTTCCTGATTCTGGTGGTGATCAACTTCATGGTGATCACCAAGGGCGCCGGGCGCATCGCCGAGGTGGGCGCGCGCTTTATGCTCGACGCCATGCCCGGCAAGCAGATGGCCATCGACGCCGACCTCAACGCCGGCCTGATCGGCGAGGAAGACGCCAAACAACGCCGTACCGAAGTGGCCCAGGAGGCGGACTTCTACGGTTCCATGGACGGCGCCAGCAAGTTCGTCCGCGGCGACGCCGTGGCCGGCCTGGTGATCATGGCGGTGAACATCATCGGCGGCCTGTTGATCGGCATGCTGCAGCACGATCTCTCGTTTGCCGACGCCGGCCGCACCTACACCCTGCTGACCATCGGCGACGGTCTGGTGGCACAGATTCCGGCGCTGGTGATTTCCACCGCCGCCGGCGTCACCGTGTCGCGGGTGACCACCGACCAGGACGTCGGCCAGCAGATGATCAGCCAGTTGCTGATGAACCCGCGGGTGATGATCCTCGCCGCCGGGGTGATGGGCCTGCTGGGCCTGGTGCCCGGCATGCCCAACTTTGTGTTCCTGCTGTTCACCGCCGGCCTGGCCGGCGCCGCCTGGTACCTGAGCCGGGCCAAGGAGAACCGCCTCGCCGAAGAGCAGATCGACGCGGCGCCGCCGCCGGAACCGGAGGCCCCGGAAGCGAGCTGGGACGATGTCCAGCTGATCGATGTGCTGGGGCTGGAAGTGGGCCACCGCATGATTCCTCTGGTGGACTACCGCCAGCAGGGCGAACTGCTCGGCCGGATCAAGAGCGTGCGCAAGAAGTTCGCCCAGGAGGTGGGCTTCCTGCCGCCGGTGGTGCACATCCGCGACAACCTGGACCTGGGCGCCAACACCTATGTGGTGACCCTCAAAGGCGCGGAAGTAGGGCGCGGCGAAGCCTTCCCCGGCAAGTGGCTGGCGATCAACCCGGGCCAGGTTACCGGCGACGTCCAGGGCACCGCCACCCAGGACCCGGCCTTCGGCCTGCCGGCGGTCTGGATCGAAGCGGACCAGCGCGAGCAGGCCCAGGTGTACGGCTACACCGTGGTCGACGCCAGCACCGTGGTGGCCACCCACCTTAACCATCTGCTGCACCACCATTCCGGGGCGATGCTCGGCCGCCAGGAAGTGCAGCAGCTGCTCGACAAGCTGGGCGAGGACAGCAAGGCGCTGGTGGAAGACGTGGTGCCCAAGGCGGTGTCGCTCACCGTGCTGCAACGCTTATTGCAGAACCTGCTCGAAGAAGACGTCTCGATCCGCGATATGCGCACCATCCTCGACACCCTGGCGGAGCACGCCGGCCAGAACGCCGACGCTCACGAACTCACCGCCCAGGTGCGCGTGGCTCTGGGCCGGGCGATCACCCATCAGTGGTTCCCGGGCCAGGACGAGCTGCATGTGATCGGCCTGGACAGCCACCTTGAGCAGGTTCTCGGCCAGGCGCTCAACGGCGGCGGGGCGCTCGAACCCGGCCTTGCCGACACCTTGATGGAGCAGGCCGCCGCCGCCCTGGAGCGTCAGGAGGCCGCCGGCGAGCCGCCGGTGCTGGTGGTGCAACACGGCCTGCGGCCGTTGCTGGCCCACTTCCTGCGCCGCCGCCTGCGCCACCTGGTGGTGATGTCACAGGCGGAGATTCCGGACGACCGCACCCTGCGCGTCACCAGCATGATCGGCGGCACGGCGTAAACCAGGGCCTGTTCACACTACTCGCATCACGCCTGCTGGATGCGAGTAGTGTGAACAGGCCCTAACCAGAACCGCGAAACACAGAGGATACCGCCATGGGCGTGCAACGCTTTGTCGGCAGCAACAATCGGGAAGCCATGGGCCGGGTGCGCGCGGCGCTGGGCGACGACGCCCTGATCCTGGCCAACCGCGCCACCGACCAGGGCGTGGAGATTCTCGCCCTGGCCGAGGACGATGCCTCGGGCTATGCGTCCTCGCCCCGGGCGGCGAGCGCACCCGCCGGCCCGCGTCCGGCGGCACCTGGCGAGCGTCCGGCCCCCGCCGCGCCGGTCACCACGGCGGCCGGCCCCGACCTCACCGAGCAGTTGCTGCGCGAAGTGCGCGATATGCGCGACCAGTTGAACCGCCGCGCCCCGGCGGCTGGCGAGGGCGGGCCGCGTTCGGTCTTGCGCCGGCGCCTGCGCGGGGCCGGGTTCAGCGCGGAATTCAGCGAGCCGCTGTTGGCCGCTCTGCCCCCGGAGGCGCGCCACGCCCAACAGGCCGACGACTGGTTGCAACGGCAACTGCAGCGTCGCCTTTCGGTGGCCGCGCCCGGCGACCTGGACCAGCCCGGCGTGATCGCGCTGATCGGCCCCACCGGCGTCGGTAAAACCACCACCGCCGCCAAGCTGGCCGCGCGTCTGGCCCACCGTCACGGTGCCGAGCGCGTGGCCCTGGTCAGTGCCGACAACTACCGCATCGGCGCCCGCGATCAACTGCGCATCTACGCGGATCTGCTGGGCGTGGCCCTGTACAGCCTGGATGAAAACCAGCCTCTGGACAGCCTGGCCGGGTCGTTGGCGGATCGTCCCTGGGTGGTGGTGGACACCATCGGCATGAGCCAGCGGGACGCCCGCCTCGGTGAGCAGCTTCGTCAACTGAGCGGCGCCGTGGCGGTGCGTCCCGTACTGCTGCTCAACGCCGCCAGCCAGGGCGAGACCCTGGAAGAGGTCGTAGCCGTCTACCGGGGCACCGCGCGCACCGCCGGCCTGGCCCTGGACGACGCCATCATCAGTAAACAGGACGAGGCGAGCCGCCTGGGGCCGGTCCTCGACACCGCCATCCGCCACGGCCTGCGGCTGCATTTTGTCTGCCGGGGTCAGCGGGTGCCCGAGGACATGGTGGCCGCCGACCCCGCCGGCCTGGTGGATGACGCCCTGGCGCTCACCGGTGACGGCGGCGAGGACAACCAGCCCGGCGCCGCCGGCTGGACGCGGCGGGTGCTGGCCCAGGGCCGTGCCCTGGAGGCCGCCGTGTCGTTGCTGCGCGAGGGCGCCCCCGGGTTCCACGACCTGGAACAGCGTTGGCGGGGCGGCGCGCCGCAGCCCGGCCACCAGCACCAGGTAACGCCGTCGGCCCGGCTATGGCGGGGCGGTGCCCGGCTCTCGCCGGTCCTGGCATTGGACACCGCGGGGCTGCCCCTGGGTGTGCCCGCCACGGCCTCGACCGCCGCCGCGCAGGACGGCGCCGCCCGGTTGCTGCCGGCGCCGCCGGACGCGGCGCTGTGGCGCACCTTGCAGGGCAACGGCGAGGCCTGGCTGGCGGCGGCGCGGGCCAACAACCGCGTCTGGTATCGCGGCCGGCGACTGCCGCTCAGTGAGTGCTACCCGCTGGCCGGTCCTTGGGACAGTTTGATGGTGCGCCATCGCGGCCGCCCCGCCCAGCTGCGCCTGCGCCGCCTGGACCTGGCCGCATCTCCGGCCACCCGCGGCCCGGCCGGCAGCGGCGAGGCGGCACCGTTCACCGCGTTGCTGTGTGCCTGGTTCGGCGAACTCCGCGACCTGGACAGCGGCCGGTCGCTGGGGCGCCGCTACTGGCTGGCGCCCGCCGGGCAGAGCCGCGCATGCGACAGCGGGCTGCTGCGCACCCTGTTGCGCTGCGAGGAGTGGCCGGCTCTGACAGAACGCGCCGCCGGCTGGCTCGGCGAGGGCGACCACGCCATGGCCGGGGACCTGGCCGCGCTGGCGATTCGCCTGGACCAGGACGACAGCGACTGGGCCCTGGATCTGCGCGCCCAGTTGCTGAGCCTGGCCGGCACGCGTCGGCGTACTGCTCGCAGCCTGCTGCAAGCGCTGTTGCGGCTGTTCAGCGCCCGCCGCGACCTGCAGCGCCTTGGCGCGGTGCCCGGGGGTGGCGTTGATGCCTGATCAGGCCGCCGGGCTGCGGGCGCGGGCACGTCTTGCGCCACGCGTCGACGGGCCCACGCTCATGGTGGTGGGTCTGCCGGCCGCGGCCGCCACTGAAACGGTCACTGAACGGCTCGCCGGCTGGGCCCGTAGCGGCCGGCGCTGGGTCGGCGACCCGGCCGCTTGGCGCATTGTCGCGCTGGACCCGGCCAGCCCGCACCTGCCCCTTTTGGCCAGCCAGCAACGGCGCTGGGCCTTGTGGGTGGACAGCGACGCGGACGGTTTCCGGCGCGCTTATCGCACGCTCAAAATTCTGCGCCGCCACCCCGGCCCCAAGCGCTTGCTGGCGTTGCACGCCCCGGGGCTGCCGAAGGCCGGGCTGCTCACCAACCTACAGCATGGCGCGCGGCGATTTCTGGGTATCGAACTGGTGGTGCTGTCGTCATGAAAGGCGCCGCCGGCGTGCTGCTGCTTGTGTTGTGGTCGCCGCTGGCGGCGGCGCCGGGGAGCTGGCAGTCGCCGCTGGCGGAGCTGCGTCTGGCGGTGGCCGGCCGGTTCTACCACAGCGAGCCGGCCACGGCGCCGCCGGCGGCGATGGGGGCAACGGTGGTGCGGGTCGGCTGGCGCTACCGGCTACCCGCCGGACGCCGCGTTCAGGCCTGGCTGTGCCAAGGCGGGCAGTGTCTGCCCCTGGGCAGCGCCCGCCGCGGTCGTTTCCTGGCACCGCCGGAATGGCGCGTGTCGCGGCCGCTGCGTTTGCGTTTCCGTCTGCCCGCCGGCGAACGCCGCGCGGTCACCGTGGGCACGCCCCGGCTGACGGTGGAATACCGTTAGAAAAGAACCCAATAAAGGGCGCTATTTGCCGCTTCCAAATAACGCCGACCGCTAATAATGGAAGCATCAAAATGGCATCCGGGCCCGTTTCGGGGAAAACCATGTATACGGCACAGGGTAAAATCAATCACGACGCACTGCTGGAAGAGCATCTTCCGGCCGTCCGCCGGCAGGCGCTGGCGCTGCAGGTGAAGCTGCCTTCAGGCATCGACCTGGATGATTTGATCCAGGCCGGCACCGTGGGGCTGCTGGACGCCCTGCAACGCTTTGACGCCAACGCCGGCGCCAGCTTCTCCACCTTCGCCAGCCAACGCATTCGCGGCGCCATGATTGATGAACTGCGCACCCGCGACTGGTTGCCGCGCAGCGTGCGCCGCAACGCCCGTGCCGTGGACCAGTGCGTGCATCGGCTCGAACAAAAGCTGGGGCGGCCCGCCGAAGAGCGTGAAATCGCCAACGAAATGGGCATGGACCTGGAGCAGTACCGTCAGCTGCTCACCGACACCAACAACGGCCTGCTGTTGCCCTATGAAGAGATGGTCGCCGAGCGCGGCGAACCGGAAGCCGGCAGCGGCTCGCCGCCGTCGCCGTTCGCCGCCCTGGTGGCCGGCGAACAACGCGAACAATTGACCGCCGCGATCGAGACGCTGCCCGAGCGCGAGAAGCTGCTGCTCGCCTTGTACTACCAGGAAGAACTCAACCTCAAGGAAATCGGCGCCGTGCTCGGCGTCACCGAATCCCGCGTCTGCCAGCTGCACAGCCAGGCGGTGAGCCGCCTGCGCGCCAAACTTGTCGCCCAGGACGCCTGAACTCTCTGAAGCGGCTTGTGGGAGCAACTTGTGGGAGCGGGCCCTGCCCGCGAAAGGGCGCGGAGCGCCCGGCAAAGGTTGCCCCGCAGGATCCCAGAGGCCCCATTGGAGCCCCGCTTTCTTAGCTCTCTGGTATCCTGCCGGCAAGCTTTGCTTGCCTTTCGCGGGCTTGGCCCGCTCCTACAAGAATCCCTCGGGCAGGAGTACAATGCGCGCCGACGCAGACCGAGGATTCTATGAGCCCCACCGACGAGATCAATAAACGGCGGACCTTCGCCATCATCTCCCACCCGGACGCCGGTAAGACCACCATCACCGAGAAGGTGTTGTTGTACGGGCACCTGATCCGTACCGCGGGCACCGTGAAGGGTAAGAAGTCCGGCGTGCACGCCACCTCGGACTGGATGGAGATGGAAAAGGAGCGGGGCATTTCGGTGACCACCTCGGTGATGCAGTTCCCCTACCGGGACGCCATGGTCAACCTGCTGGACACCCCTGGCCACGCCGACTTCTCCGAAGACACCTACCGCACCCTGACGGCGGTGGACTCCGCGTTGATGGTGATCGACGCCGCCAAGGGCGTGGAGGAGCGCACCGTGAAACTGATGGAGGTGTGCCGGCTGCGCGACACGCCGATCCTGACGTTCATCAACAAGCTGGACCGGGAAGTGCGCGACCCCATCGAGGTGCTCGATGAAATCGAGGACGTGCTCAAGATCGAGTGCGCCCCGGTGACCTGGCCGATCGGCATGGGCAAGAACTTCAAAGGCGTCTACAACCTGCTCACCGACACCTCCGTCCTTTATAAGAGCGGCCAGGGCCACACCATTCAGGAGCGCCGTGAGGTGAAAGGCCTGGATAACCCGGACCTGGACCAGGCGGTGGGCGCGGATTACGCCCAGGAGCTGCGCGACACCCTGGAGCTGGTGCAGGGCGCCAGCCATGAGTTCGATTTGCAGCGCTTTCTGGACGGCAAACTGTCGCCGGTCTTTTTCGGTACCGCCCTGGGCAACTTCGGCGTCGACCACATGCTCGACGGCCTGGTGGAGTGGGCACCGCCGCCGCTGCCCCGCGATGGCGGTGAGCGACAGGTGGCCGCCACCGAAGATAAAATGACCGGTTTCGTGTTCAAGATTCAGGCCAATATGGACCCCCGTCACCGGGACCGCATCGCCTTCCTGCGCATCTGCTCCGGCAAGTACAAAAAGGGCATCAAGCTCAAGCAATGCCGCACCGGCAAGGACCTGCGCATCGCTGACGCCCTGACGTTCCTGGCCGGCGAGCGGGACAACGTGGAAGAAGCCTACGCCGGCGATATTATCGGCCTGCACAACCACGGCACCATCCAGATCGGCGATACCTTCACCGAGGGCGAGGACCTGCGCTTCACCGGTATTCCCCATTTCGCGCCGGAGCTGTTCCAGCGCGTGGTGCTCAACGACCCGCTCAAGAGCAAGCAGCTGCACAAGGGCCTCAAGCAGCTGGCGGAAGAGGGCGCCACCCAGGTATTTTTCCCGCTGCGCAACAACGATGTGATTCTGGGCGCGGTGGGTACGTTGCAGTTTGACGTGGTGGCCGCCCGGCTCAAGGGCGAATACGGCGTCGACTGCCGCTACGAGCCGATCAGCGTCACCACCGCCCGCTGGGTGGAAGCGGACAGCGAGCGCGAGCTGGAAGCGTTCGAGCGTAAGGGCTACGACAATCTGGCCCGCGACGGCGCCGATCACTTGACCTATCTGGCGCCGACCCGGGTCAATCTGCAGCTCGCCCAGGAGCGCCACCCGGACATCCTCTTCCGCGAGACCCGCGAGATCTGATTTGGAGGCTCCCTCCGGCAAGGGCGAGGTGCCCGGCAGGGTTGTGCGAGCGGGCCCAGCCCGCGAAAGGGAGCGAAGCTCCCGGCGAGATACCAAGACCCTCGTTCTTCCGGTGTTCGGTGCTCCGTATCCGAGACGCGGGGCAATGGTGGTGCCTGGAGGGACCTATTTGGCCAAGGATGGCCAAACTAACAGCGGCCAGTCGTAGGTCGGGCTACGCTTCGCTAACCCGACCGGCTGGATTCCAGAGAGGCTGTTTGTGGCGCCGTTAGAGCGATTTCTGGGATTCTGCCGGGAGCTTCGCGCCCTTTCGCGGGCAAGGCCCGCTCCCACAAGGTCTGCCCGGAAGCAAGGCTGGCTCCCAAAAGCCGTGCTACTTGTGCTAGACTCCGCGCCCTCCGTTTCGACCGGCCCCGATTCATGCGTTTGATCTGCAGTCCGCCCTAGCGCCCCACTTCTTTATGTGTACCTGTGGGAGCGGGCCCAGCCCGCGAAAGGCAAGCAAAGCTTGCCGGCAGGATCCCAGAAACCTTCTGGCGGTCCATCCCCCGTCTTGATTCTCAAGCTGATTCTTTTTGTTTGCCGCCGTGGCATTGCCGCGGTTGTCCGTCTGTTGTTCAGGTTAAGGGATTCTATGTTGCCCAATATCAAGCAAGACTGGTTTTCCAATGTGCGCGGTGATGTGCTCGCCGGGGTCGTGGTCGCGTTGGCGTTGATTCCGGAAGCGATCGCGTTCTCGATCATCGCCGAGGTGGACCCCAAGGTGGGTCTTTATGCCTCGTTTTGTATTGCCGTGGTGACCGCGTTCACCGGCGGCCGGCCGGGAATGATCTCCGCCGCCACCGGCGCCATGGCGCTGCTGATGGTGACTCTGGTGCGGGAACACGGGCTGCAGTATCTGCTGGCGGCCACGGTGCTTACCGGGGTGCTGCAGATCGTGTTCGGGGTGTTCAAGCTGGCCACGGTGATGCGGTTCGTGTCCCGCTCGGTGGTTACCGGCTTCGTCAATGCCCTGGCGATTCTGATCTTCATGGCGCAGATTCCCGAGCTGGTGGGCGTTACCTGGCACGTGTACGCCATGACGGCGGCCGGGCTGGGCATTATCTATCTGTTCCCGCTGCTGACGCAGGCGGTTCCCTCGCCGCTGGTGTGCATTGTGGTGCTTACCGGCGTGGCGCTCTATTTCGGGGTGGAGATGCCCACCGTGGGCGACAAGGGCGATCTGCCGGACAGCCTGCCGGTGTTCCTGTTGCCGGATATTCCGCTCTCCCTGGAAACACTGAAGATTATCTTCCCGGTGTCACTGACCATGGCGGTGGTGGGCCTGCTGGAATCGATGATGACCGCCACCATCGTCGATGACCTCACCGACACCGAAAGCGACAAACACCGCGAATGCCGGGGCCAAGGCGTGGCCAACATTGCTTCCGGTTTCCTGGGCGGTATGGCCGGCTGCGCGATGATCGGGCAGTCGGTGATCAACATTAAGTCCGGTGGCCGCAAGCGGTTGTCGACGCTGGTCGCGGGGGCCTTTTTGCTGGTGCTGGTGGTGTTCCTGGGCGACTGGGTGTCGCGGATTCCCATGGCCGCCCTGGTGGCGGTGATGATCATGGTGTCGATCGGTACCTTTAGCTGGGAGTCGATCCGCAACCTGGGCACCCACCCGGCGAGCAGCAGCGTGGTGATGCTGGCCACCGTGGTGGTGACCGTGTTCACCCACAACCTGGCGATCGGCGTGGGCATCGGCGTGTTGCTTAGCGCGTTGTTCTACGCTAACAAGGTGGGCCGGGTGTTCTACGTCACCAGCGAGTCCGAAGAGGGCAGTTACCGCCGCGACTACAAGGTGGTGGGTCAGGTGTTCTTCACCTCCGCCGATCAGTTCATCGCCTCGTTCGACTATAAGGAAGGCGTCGACAAGGTGACCATCGACGTGCACCGGGCCCGTTTCTGGGACATCACCGCCATTGGCGCGCTCGACAAGACGGTGATCCGCTTCCGCCGCGAGGGCACCGAGGTGGAGGTGATCGGCCTGGACGAGGCCAGCGCCACCCTGGTGGACAAATACGCCGTGCACGACAAGCCCGACGCCGTGGAAAAACTGATGGGCGGTCACTAAGGAGCCTCTGGAAAGCTCCCTAATACGAGGAACAAGACTATGAGTTATGTGATTGCCTGCATCGACGGCTCCGCCGCCGCGGATTCGATCTGCGACCACGCTGCCTGGGCCGCCGGCCGGCTGAACGCGCCGCTGATGCTGCTGCACGTTCTCGACGAAAAGCAGTACCCCAGCGAGACCAACCTCAGCGGCAACCTGGGCCTGGGCGCCCGGGAGACCCTGCTGACCGAACTGGCGGACCTTGACGCCAAGCGCAACCGCCTGGCCCTGGAACAGGGCAAGGCCACCCTGGAAGCGGCGCGTGCCCGGGTGGCCGCCGACGGCGTGCCGGACCCGGTGCTGCGCCAGCGCCACGGCAATCTGGTGGAGGCCCTGAAAAGCCTGGACGACGAAACCCGCCTGCTGGTAATCGGCAAGCAGGGCGTCAAGCACGACGGCACGGCGCAGCCCGGCGGCGAGGTCGGCGACAATGTGGAACGGGTGGTGCGCACCATTCACAAGCCGGTGCTGATCACCGTGGGCGAATTCCGCGAGCCGAAAAGCATCATGCTGGCGTTCGACAACAGCGCCAGCACCCGTACCGGCGTGCGGCTGCTCGCCGACAGCCCGCTGTTCAAGGGCACGCCGTGTCAGTTGCACCTGGTCAAGGTCAACGGCGACGACGAGGGTCTGGACTGGGCCACCCAGTGCCTGGAAAACAGCGGCCACACCGTGGTCACCGCGCGCCTGGAAGGCGAGGTGGAGTCCGCTCTGCACCGCTATCAGGAGGAGCAGGGCATCGACCTGATCGTGATGGGCGCCTATGGTCACTCTCGAATCCGTGAATTGCTGATCGGCAGCACCACCGACCGCATGCTCCGCAACGCCCGGGTGCCCCATTTGATCCTGCGGTGACCACCATTCATGAAAGAAATACCGGGTATCATTAAGATTGATTTCTTTTATGAGGCCGCCACTCCTAGAATGCGCGCCATCGGTAGCTGGTGAACCGGCTTCGGTATCCATTTCCATATCGAAAGGATTGACCATGTCATACTCCAAAGACATCGAAGCATTGAATTCCGTGGTTGGTGCCAACAAAACCTGGCACGACATCGACCCGGAAGCTGCTGTTCGCATGCGTCTGCAGAACCGTTTCAAAACGCATCTGGACATCGCCAAGTACAACGCGAAGATCATGCGCGAGGACATGGCGGCCTACGACGGCGACAACAGCAAGTACACCCAGTCCCTGGGTTGCTGGCACGGCTTCATTGGTCAGCAGAAGATGATTTCCATCAAGAAACACTTCGGGGATACCAAAGGCCGCTACCTGTACCTGTCCGGCTGGATGGTCGCCGCGCTGCGCTCCGAGTTCGGTCCGCTGCCCGACCAGTCCATGCACGAGAAAACCGCGGTCGCCGACCTGATCCGGGAACTCTACACCTTCCTGAAGCAGGCTGACGCCTGGGAACTGAACCACCTGTTCCGTGATCTGGACGACGCCAAGGCCGCTGGTGACCAGGCCAAGCAGGCCGAGATCATCGACAAGATCGACAACTTCCAGACCCACGTTGTGCCGATCATCGCCGACATCGACGCCGGTTTCGGTAACCCGGAAGCCACCTACCTGCTGGCCAAGAAGCTGATCGAAGCGGGCGCGTGCTGCATCCAGATCGAGAACCAGGTGTCCGACGAGAAGCAGTGTGGCCACCAGGACGGTAAAGTGACCGTGCCCCACGCTGACTTTATCGCCAAGATCAACGCGGTTCGCTACGCGTTCCTGGAGCTGGGCGTGGACGACGGCGTGATCGTTGCCCGTACCGACTCCGAAGGCGCCGGCCTGACCCAGAAGATCGCCGTGACCAACGAGCCGGGCGACCTGGGCGACCAATACAACAGCTTCCTGGAAGGCGAATACATCGATTCCGCCGACCAGATCAACAACGGCGACATCGTGATCAAGTCCGACGGCAAGCTGCTCAAGCCCACCCGTCTGGCCTCCGGTCTGTTCCAGTTCCGCCGCGACACCAACATCGACCGCGTGGTTCTGGACTGTGTCACCAGCCTGCGCAACGGCGCCGACCTGCTGTGGATCGAGACCCCGACCCCGAACGTGGCTCACATCAAGCACATGGTCGACCGTATCCGCGAGCAGGAGCCGAACGCCAAGCTGGTTTACAACAACAGCCCGTCGTTCAACTGGACCCTGAACTTCCGCCAGCAGGTGTTCGATGCCTGGAAAGAAGAAGGCAAGGATCTGGGCGAGTACGAGCGCGCCGACCTGATGAACGAGAAGTACGACACCACCGAGCTGGCCGACGTGGCCGATCAGTGGGCCATGGAGTTCCAGGCCAAGGCGGCCCGTGAAGCCGGTGTATTCCATCACCTGATCACGCTGCCGACCTACCACACCGCGGCGCTGTCCACCGACCAGCTGGTGGAAGGCTACTTCGGCAAGGAAGGCATGCTGGCCTACGCCAAAGGCGTTCAGCGTGAGGAAATCCGCCGTGGCATCGCCACCGTGAAGCACCAGGACATGGCCGGTTCCAACATCGGTGATGACCACAAAGAGTACTTCTCCGGTGAAGCCGCTCTGAAAGCCGGCGGTAAAGACAACACCATGAACCAGTTCTAAAACAGGTTCTCCGGTGTAACAAGAAACGGCGCCTTCGGGCGCCGTTTTTTTTTGCCTGGCCCCGCCCCGTCGTGACCACCGTTGCTTTTTCTGTCATTATTGTACCGTCCAGTACTGTTAAGAGGTGTTGATGAAGCGGTTGAAAGGAATGCCTGTGGGGGCATGGATGCTGTTGATGGGCGGCATGGCCGTTATCGGGCTTGCCGGATGTGGTGAGCCGGAGCCCGCCGCGCAGCCGCGACCGGTCTCCGTGAAACTCATGACCGTTGGGCACACCAGTGATCGAGTGCGCCGTTACCCGGGCCGCGTGGTGGCCACGGAGCGCGCGGAACTGGCTTTCCGGGTGTCCGGGCAACTGGTGGCGCTGCCCGTGCGGGATGGACAGAAGGTGGAGCAGGGCGAGCTTCTTGCCGAGTTGGACGCCCGCGACTTCCGTAATGACCTGGATCAGCGCCTGGCCGATGCCAAGCTTGCCGGGAACCAGTATCGGCGTGGCCAGACCCTGTCCAAGCGGGGGATGATCGCCGATTCCGAACTGGATGAGCTCACCGCCCGCCATCAGCAGGCCCAGGCGGCATTGAGCCAGGCCAGGGACAACCTTTCCTATACCCGTCTTACCGCGCCCTACGATGGTGTGGTGGCGAGCACCGAGCAGGAAAACCACCAGTTCGTTCAAGCCCGGGAGCCGGTGCTCTACCTGCAAAGCGCGGATACCATCGACGTGCATTTCTCGGTCTCCGAGGGCTTTATCCGCCGGGTTTTGCCCCTGGGGCCATCGTTCCGCCCGGAGGTGGTGTTCCCCGGCCTGCCAGAGCAGCGTTTCCGCGCCGTCTACCGCGAGCATGAGTCGCGCCCCGGCGCCACCCAGGCCTACACCATCGTGGTCACGTTGCCGGTGCCCGATGATCTGGTGCTGTTACCAGGGATGAGCGTGACGGTACGCGTCGATCGAGCCGCCGAGCGACAAGGCGACAAGACCGCGCCCATCGTGCCGGTGGAAGCGGTGTTCAACGGCGATGAAGCAACCGGTGCCCGGGTGTGGCGCCTGGACACGGAAAACGACACCGTGGAGGCCCAGCCGGTAACGCTGGGGGCGGTTTCCGGCGACGGCGTGGCTATTCTCGAGGGCTTGTCGGCGGGCGATCGCATCGTGGTCGCCGGCGTGCACCGCCTGGAGGAAGGCCAGGCGGTGCGGGAACTGACGCGCGAACGGGGGCTGTAATGAACATTGCCGAGTACGCCGTCCGGCACCGGGTGGTCAGCTGGCTGTTCACGCTGGTGCTGCTGATCGGCGGCGTCGTGGGCTTTCTGCGGCTGGGGCAGCTGGAAGATCCGGAGTTCACCCTGAAAACCGCCATGGTGATCACGGAGTACCCCGGGGCGTCCTCTCGCGAAGTGGAAGAGGAAGTGACCCTGCCAGTGGAAAAGGCGATTCAGAGCCTCTCCTATGTCGATTACGTCACGTCGATCTCCAGCGCCGGTCTGTCCCAGATCACCGTGGAGATGAAGCCCATCTACCGTGAAGACGATCTGAAGCAGATCTGGGACGAGCTGCGCCGCAAGATCCGCGACCTGCAGCCGCGATTGCCGCCGGGCACCAACGGCATCCAGGTGATCGACGACTTCGGCGACGTGTACGGCATCCTGCTGGCGCTCACCGGCGACGGCTATGAGTATCAGGACCTCAAGGATTACGCCGACGTCCTGGTCCGTGAGCTGGTATTGGTGGAAGGCGTCGGCAAGGTCCAGGTGGGCGGCCAGCGCCAGGAACAGGTGTTCGTCGAGTTGTCCCGGGAACGTCTTGCCAATCTCGGCATCAGCCAGGACCGGATTTTCTCGCTGCTGGATACCCAGAACGCGGTGAACCCGGCCGGGCGGGTGCGCGTGGGTGATGAATATCTGCGCATCGCGCCCACCGGTGACTTCGACTCGGTGGAGGCGATGCGGGATTTGTTGATCTCGGACCCGGGCGCCGAGCAATTGGTTTACCTGGGGGACGTGGCCAACATCGAGCGGGACTATCGTGAGGTGCCGCGTCATCTCTATCGCCATCAGGGCGCGCCGGCTCTGACCCTGGGGATTTCCTTCGCGCCGGGCGTTAACGTGGTGGAAGTGGGCGAACGGGTCCGCCAGCGGCTGGAACAGCTGGACTACCGTCAGCCCGCCGGCATGGAGCTGTCCACGGTCTACGACCAGCCTCGGGAAGTGGAACGTTCCGTTAACGCCTTCCTCTGGAACCTGGCCCAGGCGGTGATGATCGTGATCGGCGTGCTGTTGCTGTTCATGGGACTGCGCTCCGGTGTACTGATGGGCGGCATTCTGATGCTCACCATTCTTGGCACCTTTATCGTCATGGCGGTGCTCGGCATTGAGCTGCAGCGTATTTCCCTGGGCGCGCTGATCATTGCCCTGGGGATGCTGGTGGACAACGCCATCGTCATTACCGAAGGCATTCTGGTGGGCATAAAACGGGGGCTGTCCAAGGTGGCGGCCGCCGCGGAAATCGTACGGCAGACCGCCTGGCCGCTACTCGGCGCCACGGTGATCGCGATTACCGCGTTCGCGCCCATCGGCCTGTCCAGCGATGCCTCCGGGGAATTCACCAACAGCCTGTTCTGGGTACTGCTGATCTCCCTGATGTTGAGTTGGGTGGTGGCCATCACGCTGACCCCGTTCTTCGGCCACCTGATCTTTTCCCGCGACCGGGACGGCTCTGAAAACGACGACGGGGACCAGGGGGAGGACCCCTATAAAGGCCGCTTCTTTCAGCTCTACCGGCGCCTGCTGGGCAAGGCCATCCGGCACCGGGTGGTGACGCTGCTGTCCATGGTGGTGTTGTTGCTGGCCGCGGTGGGCGGTTTCGGATTGGTGAAGCAATCGTTCTTCCCGCCGTCCAATACGCCCATCTTTCTGGTCGATTACTGGCTGCCCCAGGGCAGCGATATCCGTGCCACCAGCGAGCGCGTGCAGCATCTGGAGGGCGCCCTGGGCGACACCGAGCATGTTACCGGGGTGACAAGCACCATCGGCCAGGGCGCGCAACGTTTCATGCTGCCGTACTTCCCGGAAAAGACCTATCCCTCCTACGCGCAGCTGATCGTCAGGGTCGACCAGCGGGAAAACATTGATGGGGTGATCGCGCAAACCCGGGACTGGATCGACAACCATCACCCGTCCGCCTTCGCCAAGCTCAAGCGTTTGATGATCGGCCCCACCGCTAACGCCACCATCGAGGCACGGCTTTCCGGCCCTGACCCGGCGGTGCTGCGCGCCCTGGCCGTGGAGGTCGAAGCCATCATGGAAGCCGACCCGGGCCTGGAAAGCATTCGCCACGATTGGCGGCAGAAGGAAAAAGTGATCCGGCCGCAATTCGAGCAAGCCCAGGCCCGGCGCGCCGGCGTTACCCGGGCCGACCTCGAGGACGCTCTGGAAATGAATTTCTCCGGTCTCGAGGTCGGCCTGTTCCGCGATGGCGCCGACCTGCTGCCGATCCTCGCCCGGCCCCCGGACCAGGAGCGCCTGGGCGCGGACAACCTGGATCAGGTACGTGTTTGGTCGCCGGTGCTTGAGGATTACATCGCCATCCGGCAGATCGTCTCCAGCTTTGAAACCGATCTGGAAAACGGTTTGATCCTGCGCCGTGACCGCAAACGCACCCTCACCGTTCAGGCGGAGCCGGACGTGCTCGGCGATGAAACCGGCGATCAGGTACTGCGGCGCGTGCGCCCGGAGATCGAAGCGCTGCCGTTGCCGGCCGGCTACGAACTCACCTGGGGCGGCGAATACGAACTCACCCAGGACGCCCAGAAGGCGGTGTTCGCCAGCGTGCCGCTGGGATACCTTTTCATGTTCATTATCACCATCCTGCTGTTCGACAGCCTGCGTCAGCCGCTGGTGATCTGGGCTACGGTGCCGCTGGCGATCATCGGCGTGACCGTGGGGTTGTTGGTTTTTAACGCACCGTTCAGCTTTATGGCGTTGCTGGGCTTTTTGAGCCTGTCCGGCATGCTGGTGAAGAACGGCATCGTTCTGGTGGAGCAGATCAAGCTGGAGCTGAAAGCCGGAGCGGACGCCCTGGACGCGGTGATCCATGCTTCCGTGACCAGGGTGCGCCCGGTCTGCATGACCGCCGTGACCACCATCCTGGGCATGGTGCCGTTGTTGTTCGACGCCTTCTTCAAATCCATGGCGGCGGTAATCATGTTCGGCCTGGGCTTCGCCACGATACTCACCCTGATCGTGGTGCCGGTGCTTTACACGCTGGCCTATCGAATGAACCCGCCGCGCGTCTGAAACCGGGGGCACACCGTGGCCCCCGTACCTGCCAGGCGGTCAAAAATTCACCGTTAAAACGCCAGTTTTTCATATTTGCACCTATTCACCGCCCCGTGATGGTATAAAACCCAGTGCATACATCGGGGACGTGCAGGGACAGCATGAAGATGGGCGCCAGGGGGAGGCGCGGGGAGCGAGTTCGGGTTCGCTCCCCTTGCTCGAAAACGCTGTCTGGGGATCACATGAAGGATTCGCGCGGGGAGGCCGCTACCGCGAAAAAGAACATTGTGGCGCGGACCGACAGCCCTGCCTCGGTGGTGGAGGAACGGCTGCAGGCGGCGCTGGATTCCGACGATCTGGGCATCTGGGATCACGATTTGCGTGAGAACACCTTCTGGGCGTCGCACAACATCAGCCGGATGGTGGGTATCCCCGAGGGCGCCCGGTCCAGCGTCCGTTTGTTCTGGGAGTTCGTCCATCCGGACGACCGTGACGGGGTGCGCCAGGTGCTGCACGGCGCCTTGACGGCGGCGGTCAGCGGCCATTTCGAAGTGACTTTCCGGGCCCACCGCCGCGACCTGCAACGGCTCGCCCTGGTGCGCTGTTCGGCGCAACTGGTGTTCGACGACAACAACCGGCCGGCCCGCATGCTGGGCGTGTTCCGTGATGTTTCCGAGCAACAGGAGGAACAGGTCAAGCTGTTCTACGAGGCACACTACGACGAACTGACCGGCCTCGCCAACCAGAAGTTGCTCACCGAACAGACCCAGACGGTGCTGGATCAGGGGCGGCCCGCCGGCTATTTGTTGCTGGAGCTGGACGGTTTCCAGGAAGTTAGCGACACGCTGGGGCAGGAGGCCGGCAATCGGTTGCTGCAATTGACCGCCACCCGCCTCACCCGGCTGTTGCCGGAGGGCGCGCTGCTGTCGCGCACCACCGGTGAGGAATTCGTCGTCATGCTGCCCGACCATGATGTGGCCCGGCCATTAATCGAATTGGCGGACAGGGTCCACGAGGTCTTGCTGGAAACGTTCATGATCAAGGACCGGCCGGTGGCGATCAGCGGGCACGTGGGGATTGCCTTTGCGGCGCCCCGGGGCTGCGCCAGAACGCTGCTTAGCGACGCCCACCTGGCGCTGGCCGACGCCAAGGCCGCCGGCTACGGCGCCAGCCGCGTCTACCAGCCGGCGTTGCGCAAGGCGTTGCGGGCACGCCAGAACATGAGCGCGGAACTGCGTACCGCGGTGCTCGGTGAGCAGTTCGAGCTGTACTATCAGCCGCAGGTGCGGCTCAGCGACGGCCACATCGTCGGCGCCGAGGCCCTGTTGCGCTGGCACCATCCGCGCCGCGGGCTGCTGGCGCCGGGGGAGTTCCTGCCGCTGCTCAAAGGCAGCCCGATGGCGCGGATCCTCGGTGACTGGGTGATCCGCCAGGCATGCACCAAGGGCGCGCTGCTCTACCAACAGGGCCGGCCGCTGTGCATGGCGGTCAATCTGTTCTCCGCCCAGTTCAAACTGGGTGGGCTGGCGCGCATGGTGTCGGACACGCTGCAGGCGAGCGGATTGCCCGGCAAATGGCTGGAAATCGAGATCACCGAACGGGTCATCATCAATAGCGACAACCGGCTAAAGAACACCCTCAACGACCTGCGAGCCCTGGGTTGCCAGCTCGCCTTCGATGATTTCGGTACCGGCTACGCCTCCCTCAGCATGCTCAAGGAATTCCCGATCACCCGGCTGAAAGTGGACAAGAGCTTTGTCGATGCGATTCACGAATCCGGCGAGGACCACGCCGTGGTACAGGCAATGATTCAACTGGCGGAGACGTTCGGCTTCGCGATCACCGCCGAAGGCATAGAGACAAGTCAGCAGGCGGACGTACTGCGGGCACTGGGGTGCCGGGAAGGGCAGGGCTATCTGTTCGGGAAACCGATGCCGTGGCGGGACTTGTACGCGCTTTTGTAGCCACGCGGTCATAACAAAAACGGGCCGGCATTCACGCCGGCCCGCTTCGGTGTTCAGGCTGAGATTTCAGCCTTGCTTGCCGAGCCAGTCATCGGCTTGCTTTTCCGCGTCTTCGCGGGTGGAGCCATAGCGCTCCTGAATCTTACCGACCAGCTTATCCTTGCGGCCTTCGACCTGCTTCAGGTCATCATCGGTGAGCTTGCCCCATTGTTTCTTGGCATCGCCCATGAGCTGCTTCCAATTGCCTTTCAACTGATCGCTGTTCATTGCTACCTCCATGCGGTAACGATCCATGAGCCTGGAGTATGCCTCAGGGAGCCCGGGTTGCGGCGAATCTTTAGCATTCTTTTAAGAAGCAGGCTGCAAGCTTCAAGCCGCACCCCTTCATTGATCGCCACGGCACGTCCGCCACGATGTCGTGGCTTGCAGCTTGCAGCTTGCAGCTTGCAGCTTGCAGCCCCATCATTACCGGCATTCGGCAAGTCGACGATTGAAGGAGTCTCCGTGGCGGCAGTTCTGGCGGGCGGTATTATTGTTATCTGGCTGGCATTGAGCGGCGGTCGCGCGCTGCTCAACGCCGGTGGCATCCAACTGCACTGGCCCGCTGATCTGGTGGCGCCCCTGTTGCTGGCGTCCCTGGAGACCCTGGTGTTTCTGTTGGCCGTGCCCAACACGACGCTGCTCGACGAGCCGCAACGCTGGCCGGCTGCCGGCACGCTGGTGGCGCTGGCCTGGCTGATTAACGGGGCCGTGGCCGGGCGCCTCTGGATGAGCCGCCGCCGCACCGCCTGAGGGGGTCACACCGCCTGACCCCAGCCTCTCCGCTTCTTCTTGGTGCAGCCTCCCCGAAATGGGGCGCGCCGTCGGCGTGATTTCGGGCGCTTTCGTCTTTAAGTATGCAGAATTGCATGTATTTATGGGCTTCTTGGAGGTTGGCACAGCTGTTGCTCCTTAGTGGTTAACGAGCGTTGTTAACGATCAACCGGAACCACGAGGAGCACCATGCAGTTACTGCGATTCAAAACCCTGTGGGGCCATCCGGGCACCCCGGAGCAGGCCGCCGCGCTGGCCGTGGCCGCCGGCTTCGATGGCCTGGAAGCGCCGCTGCCGCAAGCCGGCGCGGCCCGCGAGGCGCTGGCCGGGGCCCTGCACGATCATGGCCTGCGCTGGATTCAAGAGATCTGCACCGCCGGCAGCTATGTGCCGCGCCGGGACGCCAGCGTCGCCGAACATCTGGAAGACTTCGAAACCCAGCTCCGTGACGGCCGGGCCTTGGGCGCCGAGTTCGCCAATGTGATGGGCGGTTGTGACGCCTGGCCACTGGAGGACAGCGTGCGCTTCTTCGCCAAGGCCCACGAGATCGCCGAGCGAGTCGGCGTCACCGCCAGCTTCGAGACCCACCGCGGGCGCAGCTTCTTCAACCCCTGGACCACGGTGGCGGTGCTCGACCGGGTGCCGACGCTTCCCGTGACCTGCGACTTCAGCCACTGGGCGGTGGTTTGCGAGCGCCTGCCCGACAGCGAATGGGACTGCATCGAGCGGGTCGCCGAGCAGGCCCTGCACGTGCACGCCCGGGTCGGCTACGACCAGGGCCCCCAGGTGCCGCATCCCGGCGCGCCGGAATACGCCAGCGCGTTGGTGTCCCACCAGCGCTGCTGGGAAGCGGTCTGGCAGGCCCAGCGCCGCCGCGGCCTGCCGCAAACCACCCTGACACCGGAATTCGGCCCGGACGGCTATCTGCATACCTTGCCGTTCACCAACGCCCCGGTGGCCGATTTATGGGACCTCAACCGCTGGATCGGCGACTGCCAACAACGTCATTTCCACCGTTGGCGCGCCGCTGCCGCCGGCCGCGACCGCGTGGCCTGAGCAAAGGAGAGAACGGTGATGAAATCGATACAGCAAACCCTTCGCCATCCCGATGCCCTGATGCCCAACCTGCTGGTGCTGGCCTACATCCTGCTTGGTTACGTGGGCGGCTGGTTGCTGATGGCCCAGCCGGGCGGGCTGCTGCCCGCACTGGGTGTGCTGGCCTGCGGTCACGCCATGGTGATCGCCGCCTATCTGGTGCATGACTGCGCCCACAATGCGCTGTTTAAGAAGGTGGAACACAACACCCGTCTGGGGCGGGCACTCAACTGGCTCACCGGTGGTTGCTATGGCACCTACGAGGATCTGCGTTACAAACACATGCGCCATCACGTGGATAACGCCGACACCATCGCGTTCGATTACCGGGCCTGGCTCAAGGCCCACCCGCGCACCGAGACGCTGGTGTTCGCGCTGGAATGGGCCTATGTGCCGGCGGTGGATTACATGATGCACGCGGTTCTGATGGTGGCGCCCTTCATTGGCTACGCGGATAAAGCCCAGCGGCCCCGGGCGGCGCTGGTGCTGGCGGTGCGTTTCAGCGCGCTGGCGTTGCTGGCGCTGTGGAGCCTGAAGGCGGTGCTGCTGTATGCGCTGGCCTACACACTGATGCTCACCGTGCTGCGTTTCTTCGACGCCTTTCAGCACAATTACGAGATCATCGCCATTCTCAATAATCCGGACGCGCCGCTGCCGCATAAGGGCGACCGCGATTACGAGAGCGAAAACACTTACAGCAACCCGGTGTCGCGCCGCTGGCCGGCGCTCAACCTGCTGGTGCTCAACTTCTGCTACCACAACGCGCACCACGTGAAGCCCACCTTGCCCTGGTACAAGCTGCCGGCCCTGCACCGCGAGCTGTACGGCGATGAGTACCAGCGCACCCTGGCGTTCAGCGATCAGCTGCGCAGCTATCATCGCCACCGCCTGGCCGGCATTCACGCCGAAACCTATGGCCAGGTGCCGGCGCGCCAGGCCATGTGCGAAGGCCAGGCGGTGCCGGTCTACGGGCTCAGTTTCCTGACCGCGTTTTGAGCCCTTTGTCGATTCGTTTGCCGAGTATGGAAGAGGAGTTGTCCATGACCGTTTCCCTGCAGGACCGCCTCGTCACCGGCGCCGCTGGTTCCCGCGCGCCCGGTGTCGCGCCCGCCGCCGCGCGACCACGCCGCCGCTGGCTGGATTTCGGGCAGACCCTGAACTGGCGTCAGCGGCTGCTGTTGGGCAGCGCCGGCTGGCTGGTGTTCTTCGCCGGCTGGTACCTGGCCGCCAACGCCGGGCTGGCGCCGGACCGCCTGTTTCCGGGGCCGCTGCAAGTGCTCGCCTCCCTTCAGGAGCTGTTCTTCGAGAAAGCCTTCCTCAGCGATGTGCTGGCCAGTGTCCGCCGGATTCTGGTCAGTTTCGGGCTGGCGGTGTCGGTGGCGCTGCCGCTGGGGTTGCTGATGGGCGCCTTCGCCCGCGTCGACGGCGTGCTCAATCCGTTCCTGGGCGCCTGCCGCTATCTGCCGGCGCCGGCGTTCATTCCGCTGCTGCTGATGTGGCTGGGCACCGGCGACAGCCAGAAGGTCGCGCTGCTGCTGATCGGCGTGGTGTTCTTCCTGTCCATCATGCTCGCGGACGTCACCCGCCAGGTGCCGGCGGCGTTCGTGGAGACCGCCAAAACCCTGGGCGGCGGCCGCCGGGCGGTGCTGTGGACGGTGATGTTCCGCCATTCGCTGCCCGGCTACCTGGACACCTGCCGGCAGATGCTGGCGGTGAGCTGGACCTACCTGGTGATCGCCGAGATCGTCGCCGCCACCGACGGCATCGGCGCCATGATGATGCGCGCCAAACGCTTCGTGCACGTCGACGACATCATGGCCGGCATCGTCACTATCGGCATTCTGGGCTTGGCCCTGGACGCCCTGTTCCGTGTTCTGCACCGCTGGTGGTTCCCGTATCTGCGCGGTGGCCACCAGTGATTTTCGTTCCCCGAGGAGTCTCTACCATGCGTATGTTTAAAACCCTGATGCTGGCGGCGGGCCTGAGCCTGGCCGCGGCGGTCGCCCAGGCCGCCGACACCGTGCGGGTGTCGCTGTTCTCCTGGCCCGGTTACGGTTTCTGGTTTATCGCCCAGGAGAAAAACCTGGTGCCCGACCTGGACCTGGAAATCACCATCATCGAGGACCCCTACGAGAGCTTCTCGCTGATGTCCGCCGGCGCCCTGGACGTCACGTCCAGCACCGCCGAGTACGGGCCCATCGCCGCCGACAAGGACGTGCCGGTGAAGCTGGTCACCTACACCAACCCCTCCTACGGCACTGACAAGATCGTGCTGGCGCCCGGCGTGGACAGCGCCGAAGACCTGAAAGGGGAATCCGTGGCGGTGCTGGAAGGCGGCCTCACGCAAATCTTCATGGGCATCTGGTTGGAGCAGAACGGCGTCAGCATTAACGACGTGCAATTCACCAACCTGATCATGGACGACGCCGTGGGCGCGCTGGTGGGCGGCAATGTGAAAGCCGCTGAATTCTGGGAACCGTTCGGCTCGCAAGCGTTGGACGCCCTGCCGGGCGCCAAGGTCGCCGCCTCTTCGGCGGAAGGAGACTGGATTGAAACCGCGCTGGTCGGTGACGGCATGTACATGAGCGATGCCTTCCTCGACGACAAACCGGAGCTGGCCGCCAAAACCATGGAAGCCTATTTCAAAGCGGTGGCGTTCTGGAAAGAAAACCCGGAAGAGGGCAACAAAATCATCGCCGAAGCCCTTAAATTTCCAGTCGCTGACGTGGAAAAAGTGATCGGTAAGGACGGCGAGATTCTCAAGGGTGGCATCTGGGTGTTCGACGCCGAGCAGGCCGGTAAATTCATGGGCCTGATTCCCGGCGAGCTGCCCCTGGGCCCGCAAAACGGCCAGATGGCGCAGCACTGGGAAACGACCACCGACTGGTGGCTCAAGTTCGGTCTTATCGACGACCGTCATCCGATGGACGCGGGCATTAACACCGCGCCGCTGAAAGCGGTTCTGGCTGAGTAAGCGGTCGGCCCGCACTCGATCAAACCGAGGCCAAGGTAAGGAGGCACGACCATGCAAATGCATCACAACGGTCTGAGTTTGAGCCGCGTTGGCAAGACCTTCCGGGCCGGCATGCGTCACGCGCGCACGGCGCTGGAAGACGTCTCCTTGCAGCTCGCCCCCGCACAGGTGGGCGTGCTGCTGGGCCCGTCCGGGTGCGGCAAGTCCACCCTGTTACGCATGGTGGCGGGGTTGGAAGACCCCACCACCGGCGCCCTGGAGCTCAACGGCCAGGCGATCACCGGGCCCGGCCGCGACCGGGGCATGGTGTTCCAGAGCTACACTTCTTTTCCCTGGCTGACGGTGCGCCAGAACGTCGCCTACGGGCTGCGCATCACCGGCGACAGCAGCAGCCTGCGGGAAGGGGCGGTGGACTACTTCATCGACGCGGTGCGCCTGGGCGACGTGGCCGATGCCTACCCGCACGAACTGTCCGGCGGCATGCGCCAGCGGGTGGCGATTGCCCGTACCCTGGCCAATCACCCGGCCCTGCTGCTGATGGACGAGCCGTTCGGGGCGCTGGACCCGGAGACCCGCTGGCAGATGCAGTCGATGCTGCTGGAGATCGTGCGTAAGGAGCGCACCACGGTGCTGCTGGTGTCCCACGATATCGAGGAGGCGCTCTACCTGGGTGACGTGGTGTTCTTTCTCTCCAGCCACCCGGGCCGGCTGCGCGAAACCATCCGCCCCGGCTTCAAGGCGTCGCTGGGCGGCGACCGCGAAGCCATGCTCGAACACCCCGAGTACCGGCAACTGGACCTGCATATCCGCCGCATGATGAGCGACGAAGGAAGGCGCGCCGCCTGACTTGTAGGAGCGGGCCCAGCCCGCGAAAGGCAAGCTCTGCTTGCCGGCAGGATACCAGAGAGCTAAGAAAGCGGGGCTCCACTGATATCTCTGGAATAAGGTCTCTGGGATCCCGCGGGGCAACCTTTGCCGGGCGCTTCGCGCCCTTTCGCGGGCAAGGCCCGCTCCCACAAAGGCCCGCTCCCACAAGGTGGCTTCGTTAGAAGGTCGACCAGCCGGTGAACTCCATAAATCGGTACAACGCGTAGCGCAGCCTGGAGTCGTCCGCGTAGGCTTCGTAGGGCTCGCTGAACAGCTTGCCGTCCGGGTTGCTCCAGCGGCGCTGGAAGGCGTCGCGGGCGGTGGTCATGGCCGGGTGATCGGCGGCGGCGGTGAGTTGGACGTTAGTTTCCAGGTTGAGGTTGTCCAGGTTGCGGCGGGTGAAGTTGGCGGAGCCGGCAATCAGCACCGCCGGCCGCGCCGCCGCGCCGTCGTTCCCGTAGCGCAGCAGCATCTTGGTGTGGCACTGCTCACCATGGGTGGCGCACCAGCGGATGTCGACCCCGGCGCGGTGCAGCTCCCAGGCCACCTGCCGGTTGGGCATGCCGTTCTTCTTGCGGCCAAAGGCGTCCTTGTTGGGGTCCAGCAGTAGCCGCACGGTAACGCCGCGCTCGCGGGCGGCGGCCAGCGCCTCGATCAGCGGCCGGTGCGAGAGATAGAACACGCCCACGTCCAGATGCTCGCCGCTGTCCGCCTCATTGATGGTTGCCAGCAAAGCGTCACGGATCGCCGCTTCGCTGAGCACCGCCACCGTGGCGCCGTCGTCCTCGCTCCCGGCCTCGGCGCGGGCCAGGGGCCAGCCGCCCGTGTCGTTGTCGCTGGAGAACGCCACCGCCGCCCGTTCCGACTGCAGCAGATCGAGCGCCGCCGGGCCGCTGAAGCGCACCGCGATGTTGGAATGGGCGCTGCTGGCGTCGTGGGCGTTGGCGGAGGTGACCAGCCCGGTCCAGCTGTCGCCCTCGTCGACCACCAGGGTTTTGCGATGGTTGGCCTTGAAGTTAACCAGCGACAGATAGGTGCGCAGGGTCACCTTGCCGTCGCCGGTGGGGTTGGGCAGCCAGCCGCCCTCGGTGCTGTTGCCGGCCCACTGGCAGCACAGACGCCACAGCGCCGACCAGCTGGGGTTGGAGTCGCGCAGACGCGGCAAGTCGGTGAACACCACCTCCACGCCGGCGTTCTCGAGGCGCGTCAGGTGCGGCGCGCGCACGCCACCGTAGAGCGTATTGAAGCGGTCGGTGACCAGCACCGCGCGCACGTTCGGGCGCTCTTTTTTGCGCTCGATCAGGGCGTCGGTGAGCTGTTCGCTGAGCGGGCGCAGGGTATCGGTGGTGGCCCCGGCCATGTCGTTGAACAGGAACATGTCCACCACCACCAGCTTCTCCGCCTGGCCGATCAGACGGAAGAACTCGTCGAAGATCGACTGATCGAAATGGCGTCGCGGTTCGTCCTGGTTATCCGCCGCCGTCTGATTGACCCAGGTGTCGTCGATCAGCACCGCCACGTCCTCCGCCGGCCGTGTCGGCCAGGCTTCGCCGACGCCCTCCGGCAGCGGTTTGAACACATGGTAGAGAGCGGTGAGCAGCCAGGCGGAAGCCAGCACCAGGATCAATAGAAGGACAGGGCGTTTGCGGGAAGAGGGCATGGATTCTCGGTGCTTTTGTGGCTGGCTTTCGGGTACACCGAAAATACGTCTCTGGCATCCTGCCGGCAAGCTGAGCTTGCCTTTCGCGGGCGGGGCCCGCTCCCACAAGGCGGGCATAGGCACTGTGCGAGCGGGCCCTGTGGGAGCGGGCCCCGCCCGCGAAAGGGCGCGAAGCGCCCGGCAACGGTTGCCCCGCAGGATTCCAGAGACGCTTAAAGTATCCGCTTAGCGATACTCATCAAACCCACTGTCATGCCCAAAGGTCAGCGGCTGCGCCCAACCCGGCAGCCGAATCTCCCGGTCGGTGATCGCCACGTCGTCGCCATGCAGCACGCCGTCGTTGAAGTGGTACTCGGGCAGCGCCTGGCCGGCCAGGGCGCGGCGGTCGTACTCGCTGGCGGCGTCGCGGGTGGCGCCCACCCGGTCGCGCCAGCCGTCCAGCGCGGCGGCGCCGTGGCGGCGGGCCAGCAGATCGGCGGTGGCGTCGGGGGACAGCACCACGGCGGTGGCGTTGTTGCCGCCGAAGCCCTTGGAGTTGAGCAGGGCGGCGTCCGGGCGCAGTTCGCGGTGTTCCCGTTTCAGGGACAGCCGGTCCGCGTGCAGGTCGTCGGCGAAGTGCTCCACCGTGGCGATGCCGGGCAGCACGCCGTCGGCGAAGGTGCCCAGCGCCGCGGCCAACTGGTCGCCGCCGGCGCTGCCCAGGGAGTGGCCCACATAGGCTTTGATCGCCGCCACCGGCCAGTCCTGGATGCCGAAGGCGCCGGCCACCTGGTTGAGCACATGGGATTCGGTGATGCGGTTTTGCGGCGTACCGGTGCCGTGAGCGTGCACATAGCTGCGCTGGCGCAGGGCGTCCTCGCCGAGCAGCTGGCGCACCAGATTGGCGCTGCGCGCCAGGGTCAGATAGTTGCCGATGCCGGGGGAGGAGATCGATTTCTTGGCGCCGTCGGCGTGCACGAACACGTCCGGCACCGCGCCGAGAATGTCCGCGCCCAGTTCCAGGGCCAGCTCGTCGTCCATCAACACCGCGAACTGGGCGGACTCCGCCATGGTGAAGCCGCAGTTGTCGCCGAACGGCCGGCAGGCGCGGCGCAGGTCGGCACTGGCGGCGCCGTCCAGGGCGGCCAGGGCATCGTCCTCGGCGAGCGCGCCCATGGCGCGGTAGCCTTCCATCACCTCCGGCACCAGCGGTGCCTCGCTGGTGCCCACCACCACCAGCCGCGCACGGCCCTGGCGGATGGCGTGCACGCCACGCTCCAGGTTGTACAGGAAGGTGGCGCAGGCGCCCAGCATGCCGCCGGTGGAGCCGGCGCTGCGCAGCACATAGGCGTTGATAAAGTCGGCGGTCATCTCGCCCAGGCCCAGCGGGCACTGCTTGGAGGTGGTGCGGTGGCCCAGGGCCGGGGCGCGCATCATGCCGCCCAGGCCGTTGTCGTCGAGCTGGGCCATGGCGTTGGAGGCGTACACCGCCACCTGGTCCGGGGCCAGCCGCCCGCGCAGGCTGTCCCAGGGAATGCCGAGCATGCCGAAGGCGTCGCTGACGCCGTAGATCGCCATCTGCAGGGCGCGCGGGTGGTTGCGCGAGGCGTACAGGGCGCCCGGGTCGAAGCCGTCCGGCAGCTGGCCGGCGGCGCTCACCCGGCGGGCGATGTCGGTGGGCACGCGCAGATCGGCGCCGGCGGGCAGGGTGACGCGGCTGCGCTGGCGGTTGATCGCTTCCACCCGCCAGCCGACGGGCAGCGGGTCGGGCAGATCCATATTGCGCATTTCCAGCGTCAGCGGGCTGTCGCTGTGGCCGTTGACCGCCATGTTCAGGCGCTGGTTTTCCGGCAGGCCGCGGATCAGGGTGCCGTTGAGCAGGGCGGTTTCGCTGCGCACCCCATTGAGGGCGCCCAGGGAATCCAGGGTTCGCCGCCGGCCGGCGTCATCCAGAGCATCGAACACCAGGCGGTGGAAGCCGTGGTGCATGGAAGTGCGGCCGGCGGCGTTAATGCCGCCGACGGCGGTGATGACGGGTAGGGCGGGCATAGGACTCCCCAGAATGTGACTGAGCGGTCAATTCTAGGCGCCTAGAGGCTCTTTGCGTATTAGTCAGCCGCCTTGATGTGCAACCGGATATTACCGGCGCCAATACCTTGTGGGAGCGGGCCTTGTGGGAGCGGGCCCAGCCCGCGAAAGGGAGCGAAGCTCCCGGCAGGATACCAGAGCCCTTTCTTAGAGGGCTTCTAACGGCGGCACGAACAGCGTCTCTGGTATCCTGCGGGGCAACCTTTGCCGGCCCGCTTTGCCGGCCTTTCGCTTGCAGGCAAGCTCCCACAAGGCTCGTTGCCACATGGTGGATTAGAGGAGTTCCACCGCCACGGCGGTGGCTTCGCCGCCGCCGATGCACAGGCTGGCCACGCCGCGCTTGCCGCCGGTGCGCTTGAGCGCGTGGATCAGCGTCAGAATAATGCGCGAGCCGGTGGAGCCGATCGGGTGGCCCAGGGCGCAGGCGCCGCCATGGATGTTGAGCTTCTCGTGGGGGATGCCCAGGTCCAGCATCGGCATCATCGCCACCATGGCGAAGGCTTCGTTGATCTCGAACAGATCCACGTCGTCCACGCTCCAGCCCACTTTCTTCAGCAGTTTCTCGGTGGCGCCGATGGGGGCCACGGTGAACTCGCTGGGGTGGCGGCTGTTGGTGGCGTGGCCGAGCATCCGCGCCAGCGGCTGCAGGCCGCGCTGCTGCGCCACGCTCTCGCGGGCCAGCACCAGCGCCGAGGCGCCGTCGGAGATCGAGCTGGCGTTGGCGGCGGTGACGGTGCCGTCCTTCTTGAACGCCGGCTTGAGGCCGGGGATCTTGTCGATATTGGCGTTGCCGGGCTGCTCGTCGGTGTCCACCACGGTCTCGCCTTTGCGGGTTTTCACCGTCACCGGCACGATCTCATCGGCGAACCAGCCGTTGTCGATGGCGGCCTGGGCGCGCTTGAGGGACTCGATCGCGAAGTTGTCCATCTGCTCGCGGCCGATGCCGCGCTGGTCCGCCACGTCCTGGGCGAAGGCGCCCATCAGGCGGCCGGTCTCGGCGTCTTCCAGGCCGTCCAGGAACATATGATCCGCCACCTGACCGTGGCCCATGCGGTAGCCGCCGCGCGCCTTATCGAGGATGTAGGGCGCGTTGCTCATGGACTCCATGCCGCCGCTGACCACGATGTCATGGCTGCCGGCCTTGATCATGTCGTGGCAGAACATGGTGGCGCGCATGCCTGAGCCGCACAGCTTGTTGATGGTGGTGGCGCCGGTGCCGTCCGGCAGGCCGGCCAGACGCATCGCCTGGCGGGCCGGGCCCTGCTTAAGGCCGGCGGGCAACACGCAACCCATCACCACGTCTTCCACGTCCGCTGCCTGCAGGCCGGCGCGGGCCACCGCTTCGCGGATACAGGCGCCGCCCAGTTTCGGCGCGCTCATCGGCGCCAGCGAACCCTGGAAACTGCCCATGGCGGTGCGCGCACCGTTGAGGATAACGATGTTGTTCTCGGACATGCTGATGCTCCTGGTGTTTGGTAGGAGCGGGCCCCGCCCGCGAAAGGCAAGCTTGCTTGCCGGCGGGATCCCAGAGACTTTGTTAATGCTCTGCTTTCGAGGTCTCTGGAATCCTGCGGGGCAACCTTTGCCGGGAGCTTCGCTCCCTTTCGCGGGCAAGGCCCGCTCCTACAGTTGTAAAAAAACGGGCGTATTGTACTTGAGATCACCCGGGTCGTCCCCAAGTGGGAGAGTGCAACGGACTCGGACTTTTCCGAAAAAGTAATCATTCTCAACAAGCGCCGTGCGAGCGCTAACCGCCTTTACTCGGTGGTTCGTCGACAGGCTGCTTGTTATGATGCTTCGGTAATTTTTTTCGTCCGAATAGCAATTCGACAACAGTCAGGGGAATTGACTATGGCTTTTGAACTTCCGCCGCTTCCTTTCGAGAAAGACGCTCTTGAACCGCACATCTCCAAAGAGACGCTCGAGTATCATCACGGTAAGCACCACAACGCGTACGTCACCAAGCTCAACGATCTGATCAAAGGGACCGACGACGAAGGCAAATCCCTGGAAGAGATCATCCAGAGCGCCAAAGGTGGTCTGTTCAACCAGGCCGCGCAGGTCTGGAACCACACCTTCTACTGGAACAGCCTGAGCCCCAACGGCGGTGGCGAGCCGTCCGGTGCACTGGGCGAAGCGATCACCAAGAAGTTCGGCTCTTTCGATAAGTTCAAGGAAGAGTTCAACGCCAAGGCGGCCGGCAACTTCGGCTCCGGCTGGACCTGGCTGGTGAAAACCTCCGATGGCGGCGTGGACATCGTCAACACCGACGACGCCGACACCCCGATCGCCCACGGCAACGGCCAGACGCCGCTGTTTACCGTGGACGTGTGGGAGCACGCCTACTACATCGACTACCGCAATGCCCGTCCCAAGTATCTGGAATCCATCTGGAACCTGATCAACTGGGACTTCGCGGCCAAGAACTTCGCGTAAGCGAAGCTCTTTTGTGGGAGCGGGCCCAGCCCGCGAAAGGGAGCGAAGCTCCCGGCAGGATACCAGAGCCCTTTCTAAGAGGGCTTCTAACGGCGGCACAAACAGCGTCTCTGGTATCCCGCCGGCCGGCTTTGCCGGCCTTTCGCTTGCAGGCAAGCTCCCACAAAGCCTGCTCCCACAAATTTCGCTCCCACAAGCCCTTTTACTATCCCCCGCAAACCGCCTTCCCCGGAACTTTCTCTGTTTCCCCGCACACCAAGCCACACCTCTGTGCGCCGATGACGGCGGACGGGTAAGATAGGTGTTTTCCCACATCGGACAGGACAGGGTTTCCCCATGACTCGAGAGCGAGACGTCAAACTGGGTGATATCGACGACGTATCCGTGGACGAGCCGCGCCGGCAAAAAGCCAGCGCCACGCCGCCCCAGGGCGGCAACGGCGGCGACCGGGGCAAGGGCGGCGGCGGTCGTACCCCGCCACCGCGCCAGGCGCCCCCGCGCAGCGGCGGCGGCAACGGCGGGTGGATCTTTCTCACTCTGGTGCTGGCGGTGGCACTGGCCGTCGCGTGCGCTTATTTTTATCGCGAAATCACCGCGCTACAGGGCCAAATGGAAACCCGCATGGGCATGTCCTCCGAGCAACTGGAGAACCTGCAGACCCGTTTGTCGGCCACCGACGAATCCCTGGACCAGTCCGCCGGCAAACTGCGCGAGACCCTGGACAACCAGAACAAGGCCATCGACAAGAACGATGATGAGATCCGCAAGCTTTGGGATGTGAGCAACAAGCGCAACAAAGAGTGGATCCAGGAAAACCAGAAAACCGTGCAGAGCCTGCGCGATACCCTCAAGAGCAACGACAGCGCCCTCGCCGGCCTGAAGAAGACTGTCGGCGGCTACGACCAGAGCATCAAGAACACCCAGAGCCAGATCGCCGACCTGAAAACGCAGATCGACAGCGCCGTCAAAGCCGTCAACGAAAGCAGCTCGCAATGGCGCACCCAGATCAACCAGCTGGAAACCCAGGTGGATGTGGTGGTCGACACCGTCAAGCAGCTCGAGCAGCAAAACCAGGCGCAGAAAGCCGCCATCGCGCAACTGAAGAGCAGCGCCGGCAGCTCGGATCAGCTTAACCAGCGGCTCGGCGAGATCGAAGCGGCCATCAAGGCGTTCGATCAGTACCGTATCCAGGTCAACAATCGTCTGGATCGCCTGGAGCAGTAGGTCGGGTTAGGCCGAAGGCCGTAACCCGACAAAAACCGGATATATTGCCACCGGCTGCCAGCTGTCGGGTTACGCTTCGCTAACCCGACCTACCGCTGCTATAATGCCGCCGCTTGCGCCAGTGGTGGAATTGGTAGACACGTCAGGTTTAGGTCCTGATGCCGCAAGGTGTGGGGGTTCAAGTCCCTCCTGGCGCACCATCCGACAATATGAAGGGCGGCTCACGCCCGGTTTCCAAGGAGGGAGACATGCAAACACGAGCCAGGAAGGCGTTCATCCTCACGGCTTTGGCCGTTTTTTCCAGCGCCACGATTTCCGCTTCGGCATCCGCCGACAGCGCGCTGGATGCGCGTATCGCCAAGTATTCTTCAATCTGCGACGACTACGAGCGTGCCAAGACGCAGCTCGAGTGCCATCGGCCGCCCGGCAGTTATAAGCACGCCTATGAGATGACCGGCCAGGCCCGCGAGCGGGCGCTGGCGCAGGGGCGTAAATTGCTGCGGATGCGGCGGGAAACCGATGAGGCGATGGATCGGGTCGGGCGGGACCGGCGGCTTTATCGCTGAATCAGGACTTTGTTTGTGAATTGCTAGGTGGCTGATACTCTTCGTCGGTGGCACCGCGTTATCTGCTCCCCCCCCCCCCCTTACTTGCTTGGCTACTTAGCCATGAAGATCTAATCACCCTTTTTGATAAAAGACCTGGAAAAAGTATATATTGTGCACGAGGTGGCCAAACTAGCGCAGACTTAGGCGCAATTTAAAATAAAGAATTTTGTAGCGTGACCGTATATAAAAACAGGCTTTGTGCTGAAAGCCAATACACACCGATAGTTAGGGGATAAAAAGGAGTAAATTCGTGGGAGAAAACGCCAATATACAAAAGATGGCTGAATTGCTTTCAACGAGGCTCTTTAGGGAGTTTTTTTGGGAAAAAGTGGGGCCAGAAAATCAATCTTGGAAGTGCGAGGACGAAAATCATAATAAAAGCGATCATCCTGCAGATACAGTTTTCTTCTATGATGAACCATACTCAGCTAAAAGAACATATGTCCATACTGACCTTAAAAGCTATGGAAGTTCTAGTCTTTCAAACCATGCAATACAGAAAGCATTTGACAGTTTGGTGCAACAGGTATCCTGTGCTGAAAAAAGTCAGGAATGGTGCGATCTTTACATGCATAAAACTGTGAATCCAGAAGTGGTCGGTCTCTTATTTATTTATAATCATGATGATAACTACACTCAAGATTTTAAGTCACTGCTTAGGGCGCTGAAATTAGACGGCGCAGATTTACCTAAAGGTTCTAGAATATTTGTCATGGGGCCTGAGGATGTTTTATGGATAAATAATATAAGAAACGATTTAATATACATGAGAGGTGGTGGCGAAGGTGCCGCCATACCTGGGCCGGAACGCTGCTCATTTTATTATCCGCAGATGGTGAGAAAGGCAAACATCAACATCGATTATGCTAAGGCGGCGACTCTGGAGATGCTGCTATCTCCTTGGACTGTGTTTTATTACAAAGACGAGAATGAGAGGAACGGTTACATAATTTATTATAGAGAATCAGGGGGTACGGAAGAAGAGTTCGTTTACCTAATAGATTATCTTCGTCATCATCAAATCTTGAGTGCTGATACTGATATAACTATAAAGATGCTTGGGGGCAGTCCGGCCTTGTCTTCCATGTTTGAAAAAGCAAAGAAGAATTATATTGAGACTTTCTCCTATGGGCGAAACGATACCTCGTTGGCGTCGCTGGTGTCTGATATAAAAATAAAGATTATGGAGAATAAAATACCGAACTTTGAAGCCATAGAGATTGGCATGGGGGAAAGATGATGCCTAAGAATATGTATCAGCTTTTTGCGACAGATAAGGATATATACGATCTTTTAGAGTCTGGGAAACAAAAGGTCACTGTTTCATTTTTAAGGAAGGTTTTGGCGCAGAGGGGTATATTCTTTTCTAATCATTTGGATCGCGAAGAGATAATAGACAGAGTGTCCGCACTTCCGCACGATTATAAAGCGGTTTCCGAACTAATATCTCACCGGGAATCTTCTTCCAAGCGTGAAAAGACGACGTCTGTGACTTTGGAAGATGAAATCCCTATGGACGTTATCGCAGAGGTGGTGAGTAAGTATGCGACCGAGAATAATCAGACTGAAGATGTTTCTTCATCTAAAAAAGGCGCCTCTGGATATGAGATGCACGTCGGGTATAGCGAATTCGATCTATCTAGGACAAGGTTGATCCAGAAGCAGCCTAAAGAGGCTAGTCTGGAGTTCAGTGTTAAGAACGGAAAAACTGTTATTAGGATGCCGGCTAATGAAAAATCCCGATCCATCTCAGCGAGATTGCAGGGATTTATCAAAGAAAAAATAGGAAAAGATATTAAAGCGAAAGAGATCGATATATCTGGCATTGAGGCCGCCAAGAGAAAGACGGAATTTTTCTTGCGGCTGATAAGAGAATTGAAGGATTATGATTTGGAGACTGTAACAAACTTGAAAGTTGCGTTTTCAGGCAGTGATGAGAGTCATAAAGATGATTTAGACGCTGATGAACAAGAAGAAGTTGAAGGCACGATGATGAACTTAGTTGAGAGCGTTGCTCTTAAAGGTCAAAATCTTCAGGTTTCAAAAGAGTTTGATAGGTTGTCAGCTGACGGTTATTTTATTACTTCGATAACGTGGCACTCACAAGACTCAAAGCCACCTTATGACCTCATTAAGTTTGATGTCTCATTTGAGAATCCGAAAGAGGGTCGTGGCTTTCGGTATAATGCACGGTATTCTACTAGAAAAGAAGACGGTTCCTATAATGTAACTTTTAAAGCTGTTGAAAATCCAGAGCGAGAGCAGATTTTCCAGAAAATTGAAGCCACGGCGCAAATGATCATAACGCAGCTGCTTACGGATGAGCAGGATGAAAAATAGTACAATAAAACGAAAGGAGGCGAGTTCTGATGAGAAGGTATAGGTGGCATAGGGCTGAGTGGCCCTTGTCGATGAGAGAACTATCCAGAAGATTGCAAGGATGCCCGTTCAGAATGGACGGACATGAAGGTTTTTTGGTGGATAGGGTTCGTTCCGATTACGTAGAAGCTCGGTTTATTCAAAAAAGAGAATACATCGACGAAATAAAAAACCCTTTAGGCGAAGTAATACGCCAAAGCAGATTGGAGTTTATTGAGCACTCTTTCCGTGCTGCTAGTGGTGGGCCCGGGCTTGAACTGTCTGATCCATCAAGAAGTATTAATAGGTTACTTAGTAAGTTGGCTGAAATTTGTGATTTCTCTTTGGTTCTATCTAACATTGAGATTGATCCTTTGGATTGGGTGGGGGTGTTTCGGAAGGAGTCTAGGCTTGAGACTACAATTGAGAGTCTTCAGTTTTCTAAAGTGGTCGTTGATAGAGATGTTTATGCAAGTATTATGATAAAGTCAGATAGAGATGTCTATAAGCAGTCAATTGACTTTCTGGCGGATAGGAAAGCTAGAACCGAGAAAGTTAAAGTCAGCTTTAATAAAGCTGGTCATAATTATATTATTTTAGCGAGAAATGGGGCAATGGCGATTAAAAATTATGACGAAGAGGTGATTGAGTCTGTTAGGCAGGCCATTTCGGGTTTCTAGTGGATGTTGTTGTTTCCTGTTTTTTAAGTTTGTATATGGTTGTTTTTATTTTATATGACTTTTCTTTTAAAGTTATGTCTTTATATTTTTCCATAAGCTTAGTGAAATAAGTTTGGCTTTCCGTTATAAATTTAATATGTGGTTAAGTGTGCTTGGTTCCAAGAATGGAAAAATGAAGACACCAACAGGGACAGTCCTGCTTTTAGTCTTTCTGTTTTTCTCCCCGGCCCTTGCCACGGCGGAGGACGCCGCTCTGGAGCGGCGAGTCGCTAAGTACCTGTCAATCTGCGATGACTACGAGCGTGCCAAGACGCAGCTTGAGTGCCATCGTCCGCCCGGCAGTTATAAGCACGCCTATGAGATGACCGGCCAGGCCCGCGAGCGGGCGCTGGCGCAGGGGCGTAAATTGCTGCGGATGCGGAAGGAGACTGATGAGGCGATGGATCGGGTTGGGCGGGACCGGCGGCTTTATCGGTAATTAATGGGTCTCTGGGATCCTGCCGGGTGGCGCAGCCACCCTTTCGCGGGCTGGGCCCGCTCCCACAAGGCCCGCTCCCACAGGGGCCCGCTCCCACAAGGGCGCGCTCGCACAAGCGCCTTCGCTATTTCTTCTTGAGTTTGGCCTTCAGGTTCTTGTCCATGCGGCGGAAGAATGGCTGGGTGAGCTTCACCGCCGGGCCGGGCGCGGCGGCGAGCACCAGGCTGCCGAGGGTGCCCAGGGGTTTGCCGACGCGGGCGGGGCGGTCGCGCAGAGCTTTGATGATCCAGCCGGCGGCGTCTTCCACGCTCATCATGCGCATGTGCTTGTAGATTTCCGTGCGGTTGGACATCGGCGTGCGCACCATGGGGAAGTAGATCATGGTGGCTTGGACGCCCTTGTGGCCAAGCTCCGCGTTGAGCGAACGGGAATAGGAATCCAGGGCTGACTTGCTGGCCAGGTAGGCGGAGAACAGCGGAATCGGCACCTGGGCGGACAGGGTGGAGGCGTTCACCACCTGGCCGCGGCCTTGTTCCAGAAAGCGCGGTAGCAGCCCCATGGTCATGCGCACCGCGCCGATGTAGTTGAGCTGCATGGTGCGTTCGTAATCGTGGATGCGGTCCAGTGCCTCGAGAATGGGGCGACGGATCGAATGGGCGGCGTTGTTGACCAGGGCGTCCACCCGCGGGTGTTCATGCAGGATGGCGTCCAGGGTGGTGGTGATGCTGTCCGCGTTGGTCAGGTCGGTGGGGTAGATCCAGGCCTGGCCGCCTTTGCGGTGAATGTCATTCTGCACCCGTTCCAGTTCCGATTCCCGGCGCGCCACCAGGCACAGCCGCGCGCCGCGTGCGGCCAGCTGTTTGGCCGCTTTCTCGCCGATGCCGCTGGAGGCACCGGTGAGCACAATGGTCATACCGTTCAAGCTCATCGGATATCTTCTCGCTGATCGCAAACAAACACCCATAGTGCCTTGCCGAGGCGGACTGTGCATCTCGGTCATCCTGCTTGCTATGCCTGTTATGTTATATTATAACATAACGGCTTTGCGCATGAGCTTTGCGCATGAGCCATTCACGATTTGCCATCAGGGAGAACCACCATGCAGAACCCCGCAGTGGACAAGCGTCTGCCGGTCACGGTGCTGTCCGGTTTTCTGGGCGCCGGCAAGACCACCGTGCTCAACCACATACTCAATAATCGGGACGGCCGCCGGGTGGCGGTGATCGTCAACGATATGAGCGAGATTAACATCGACGCCAGCCTGGTTAATGAGCAGGTCAGCCTGAACCGCGCCGAGGAAAAGCTGGTGGAGATGAGCAACGGCTGCATTTGCTGCACGTTGCGCGAGGATCTGCTGGAAGAGGTGAAGCGGCTCGCCGGTGAGGGGCGTTTCGATTATCTGGTGATTGAGTCCACCGGTATCTCCGAGCCGTTGCCGGTGGCGGAGACCTTTACCTTCGAGGACGAAGCCGGCGAGAGCCTGTCGTCGGTGGCGCGGCTGGATACGCTGGTGACGGTGGTCGATGGCGTCAACTTTCCACGGGATCTGCGCGAGGCCGCCGAACTGCGTGAGAAAGGTGAGCATTTGGGCGACGGCGACGAGCGCAACGTGGCCGATCTGCTGGTGGATCAGGTGGAGTTCTGCGATACCCTGCTGGTGAGCAAAATGGACTTGCTCGACGATGCCGAGCGCCAGGATGTAATCGGCATGCTGCACGCGCTGAACCCGGACGCGATGATTCTGCCGATTACCCACGGTCGGGTGCCTTTGGACCGGGTCCTGGATACCGGGCGCTTCGATTTCGAGCGCGCCAGTCTGGCGCCGGGCTGGCTCAAGGAAATGCGCGGCGAGCACGTCCCGGAAACCGACGAGTACGGCATCAGCAGCTTCACCTATACCGCCCGGCGGCCCTTTCATCCGGCCCGCTTCCACGCCTTTCTGAACAGCGATTGGGAAAACGGCAAGCTGCTGCGCTCCAAAGGCTATTTCTGGCTGGCCACGCGCCCCCGGATGGCGGGCACCTGGAGCCAGGCCGGTGGCATCGCCCACCATGGCGTGGCCGGCTATTTCTGGAAGGCGGTGCCCGAGCACAACTGGCCGGACGACGCCGAGACCCGCGCTTTCATCCATGAAAAGTGGCGAGAGCCGTTCGGCGACATGCGCCAGGAACTGGTGTTCATCGGCCAGGGCATGGACCCGGCGCACACCCGGCGGGCGCTGGACGCCTGTTTGCTCAGCGAGGACGAGACTCGGGCCGGGCTGGAGTATTGGCGTACCCTGTCGGATCCGTTTCCGGATTGGGGTCTGGAGGAGGCTTCCTGATACCAGGATAATGGTGGCGCGGCCACCGTCGGTCGCGCCCGCACGGAGACACCATGGCGTCTAGCCCGCAAGCCAAATTGGACATCGCCGAGCGCCTTTGCCGGGAGCAGGGCCTTAAATGGACCGCCCAGCGCCGCCAGGTGATGGCGTTGCTGCTTGAGCAGCAGGGCCCCGCCGGCGCTTACGATTTGCTGGACGCCTTGCAACGCCGGCACCAGCCCGGCGCCAAGCCGCCCACCATCTACCGGGCGCTGGATTTTCTGGTGTCCGCGGGCCTGGCACACCGGCTGGCGTCCACCAATCGGTACATGGCCTGCGACCATCTGTCCTGCGATCACGGTCACGAGGCGGGGACTCTGTTTCTGGTCTGCGACAACTGTGGCGTGGTGCGCGAGGCGCCCATGGACAGCCCGTTACGCCGGCAATTGACACGCAGCCTGGCGAGCGAAGGCTTCAAGGTTGGGCCGCAGCCGCTGGAAATGCACGGCCGCTGCGAGCGCTGCGCGTAAGGGGAGGGCGATGTCGGATTAGCCGAAGGCGTAATCCGACAAAAGCGGTGCCTCTAGAACAGGCCTTTCTCGCGGGCGGCGCGCATCACCAGCTCGCCGGTGCTGCCCACCGGGCGCGCGAAAGAGCGGTCGTAGTGGGCCTGGTTGAGGGCGTGGCATTCCTTGCTGATCAAATCATAGAGCTCGCGCGGCGCCATCCCCTCGGCGGCGGGCAGTGCCACCAGGCCGAATACCCGGTAATCAATGCGCTGGCGGCCGGCGGCCTTGAGCAGCTCCGGCACCCAGCCGGTGGGGGAAAGCTGGGTCTGGTAGCGCAGGTTCTGGTAGTCGAGCTGGCTGGCCAGCGCCTCGGCGTCGACCACTTCGAAGTAATTGCTCACCACCAGGCTCAGGAGCTCGTCGAGACGCTCCCAGACGATGCGTTTCTGCTCGTCGGAGTAGGCGTTCCAGTCCACCACTTCGTGGCTGAAGCGGCGGCAGCCGCGACAGACGGTATCGCCGAAGACAGTGGAGCAAACGCCAATGCAGGGGGTGCCGATGCGGGGTTTGGACATGCCGTGATTGTAACGCAAGCGCCGCGGGTTGTGTCAGGGGATATCGCGCGCCGGTTCCGGGTCGGTCTCGGTGAGCCGCTTCTTGCTTTGCAGGAGGGTTTTCCAGTCCTGCACATAGGCGGGCAGCGGCGGTGACACCTTGTTCAGGCCGGTCATCTCCTGGAACGCCTGGGGGCTGATGGTCTTGCCGCCGTACATGTGCGCCAGGCGCAGCAGGGCGTGGGTGTGCAGCTTGCGCTGCGAGTCGAAGCGCTGGTCGTAGTAGGTGTACTTATCGTCCCAACCGAGGATGCGGGTGTGCACCATGAAGCGCTGGTAGGGGCGCAGCTCGCGGACATAGGCAATTTCGCTGTTGGCCACCACGGCGCTGGCGCGGGCCTCGATCATGCGGTTGAGCAGGCCGGTGACCACCGCGTGCTCCAGCCGGCAACGGTCCATGATCTTGGTGTACTTGCCGTTGTTCAGGTGCATGTTGAGATCGATGTCCAGCAGACCCACCCGGAATTCCATGGACACCACATCGAACAACGAATAGGTAGGTGTGCGTTTGCGGCGCCGGGCGGCGCTGATCAATTCCAACATTGGTGTTTTCCTTCCCCAGGGCGTTCGCCAGCGGCCAACGCGATACAGGATTCAGGATACAGGATAAAGCGCGCTTGGCGACATCGCACCGGGCTCGCCGTGCCCGCGACCTCGCCCCTGTATCCTGAATCTTGTATCGGCGGCCGTCACACCGCCTTCGCCAGATGAATACTGAACAGGCCGTCGTCGTCCACCCAGCTGGATAGCGGCGCGAAACCGGCGTCGCTCAGCTCCCGGGTGAAGGTTTCCACGGTGAATTTATAGGAGTTTTCGGTGTGAATGCGACTGCCCCGCGCTAACTCGATGGTGTGGCCGTTGACTTGTATCGTTTGCGCTTTTTTGCACTCCAGGTGCATTTCGATGCGCCCCAGCGTTTCGTTGTAGAACGCGCGGTGCTCGAACGTGGAGACATCGAAGCCGCATTCCAGCCGCGCGTTGAGATGCTCAAGGGCGTTGAGGTTGAAGGCGGCGGTGTGGCCAGCGCTGTCGTTGTAGGCGGCATTGAGCCGGGCCGGGTCTTTTTGCAGGTCGGCGCCGATCAGCAGGTAGCCGTCGTCGCCGGCCAGGCGGCGCAGGCCGGCCAGAAAATCAGCACGGGCGGCGGGCTCGAAGTTGCCGATGGTGGAACCCGGGAAAAACACCAGCCGGGGCACGCCGCTCGGGTAGCCGGGCAGGTCGGCGGGGAAATCCAGCGCCTGGGAATAGTCCGCGCACACCGCGTCGAAACGCACCTCGGGGTAGGCGCCGGCCAGGGCGCGGCTGGCGTCGAGCAGGCACTCCCGGGAAATCTCCAGGGGCATGTAACCATAGGGGCGCCACTGATCCAGCAGAATGCGCACCTTCTCGCAGCCGCCGGCGCCCGGTTCGGCGATCACCAGATCGTCGCCCAGTTGGGCCGCCATGCTGGCGGCGTGCTCGCGCAGCAGCGCCGCCTCGGTGCGGGTGGGGTAATACTCGGGGGTGCGCGTGATGGCGTCGAACAGCGACGAGCCGCGCTGATCGTAGAAATATTTCGGGTCCAGAGTGGGGCGCGCCGCCGACAACGACGCGGCCACTTCCCGGGCCGCGTCCGCCACCGGCGGACGCAAGTCCAGAAAGGTCAGGTTAGGCAATAACTGTTGGGGTCGGGGCACGGCTTGCCTCCATGCTTTGTGCCAGACGTACGCCGCTAAACTGCCAGCGCAGATGAGGGTAGAAAAAGTTGCGGTAGCTGGCCCGCAGATGGCCCGGCGCGCTGGCGCAGGAGCCGCCGCGCAGCACCATCTGATTGCACATGAACTTGCCGTTGTACTCGCCCACGGCGCCGGCGGCGGCCGCGAAACCGGGGTAGGGCAGGTAGGCGCTGGCGGTCCATTCCCAGACGTCGCCGAACATCCGTGCCGGGCCTTGGGCATCGGCGCCGGCCACACCGGGGTGGAAGCGGCGGTTGTCCACGAAACCGCCGTCCGGGCCGGCGGGTATCGGCAGGCGCGCGGCGGCGTGCTCCCATTCCGCTTCCGTGGGCAGGCGCTTGCCGCTCCAGCGGGCGAACGCCTCCGCTTCGTAATAATTCAGATGGGCGACCGTCTCCTGCGGGTTCACGGGCCGCCGGCCGGCCAGGGTGTAGTAGCTCGGCGTATCGTCGTCCAGATTCCAGTAGAGCGGGGCGTGCGCGCCCTGTTCCTTGAGCCAGGCCCAGCCGTCGGACAGCCACAGTTCCGGGCGCCGGTAACCGCCGTCCTCGATAAAGGCCAGATACTCGCCGCAGGTGGCCGGGCGGCTGGCCAGGGCGAACGGCTCCAGCCACTGGCGGTGGCGGGGCGTTTCGTTGTCGAAACAGAAGCCGTCGGCGGGATCCGCGCCGATCTCGGTGAGACCGCCCGGATATTCGTGCCAGCGCAGCGCCGGCGCGCTCTCGTCGCTACCCCGGCGGGGCTGGTACACCGGCGCCAGCGGGTTGTGCGAGAAGCTGAATTTCAGATCGGTGACCAGCAATTCCTGGTGCTGTTGCTCGTGCTCAATGCCCAGCGCTACCAGATCGGCCAGCTCGTCGCTCACATCCGGGCCGGCCAGTAGGGCCTGCAAGGCTTCGTCCACGCTGGCCCGCCAGGCGCGCACCGCCTCGTTGCCCGGCCGCGACAGCAGATGCCGCTGGGGGCGCGGGTACTGTTCGCCGACGCCGTTGTAGTAGCTGTTGAACAGATATTCGAAGCGTTCGTCGGAGGGTTTGTAGCCGGACGCGAAAGGCTTGAGGATAAAGGTTTCGAAAAACCAGGTGGTATGGGCCAGATGCCAGCGCGGCGGGCTCACTTCCGGACAGGCCTGCAGGCCCATGTCTTCGGCGGTGAGCGGCTCGCACAAGGTTTCACTGAAAGCACGGGTTTCGGCCAGGCGCCGGGCCAGGCCGGCGTGCCGTGGTTGCTTCTCTGGCTGGCTCATACGTTCCCTCCGTCGGCGGTTGGGGTCAGGTCTTGCCTTTTGCCTCCACGGAGGCAAAAGGCAAGACCTGACCCCAAGCTCTTAACAAGAATGCGTATCTCTCTGAGCGGAAGCAACAATGTAGCCCCGGGGTTTGCGTGGTTATACTCAAGTTTTACACAAGGAGACAGTATGAACATCCAAGGTAAAGTCGCCGTGATTACCGGTGGGGCCTCGGGCCTCGGTCAGGCCACCGCCGAAGCGATCATCGCCAAGGGCGGTAAGGTCATGATCCTCGACCGCGATGAGAAGAAGGGCCCGGAAGTGGCGGCCGAACTGGGCGAAAACGCCGCCTTCGTGCAGACCGACGTGACCGATGAAGCCTCGGTGCAGGCCGCCATCGACGCCACCAAGGAGACGTTCGGCGCCATCCATGTGTGCGTGAATTGCGCCGGCGTGGGCTCGGCGATGAAGACCGTGGGCCGCGAGAACAAACCCCACGATCTGGGCGTGTTCAACATGGTGGTGCAGATCAACCTGATCGGCACCTTTAACGTGGCGCGTCTGGCGGCGGCGGTGATGGCCGAGAACGAGCCCGGCGAGGACAACGAGCGCGGCCTGATCGTCAACACCGCGTCGGTGGCGGCGTTCGACGGCCAGGTGGGCCAGGTGGCCTACGCCGCCACCAAGGGCGGCGTGGTCGGCATGACCCTGCCGATCGCGCGCGACCTGGCGCCGTTGGGCATTCGCTGCAATACCATTGCCCCGGGCATCTTCAACACGCCGTTGATGAACGCCGCGCCGGACAAGGTGAAAATGCCGCTGATCGAAATGACCCAGTTCCCCAAGCGTCTGGGCAACCCGCCGGAATACGCCGCCATGGTCTGCCACATGGTGGAAAACACCTTCCTGAATGGCGAGACCATCCGTTTGGATGGTGGTATTCGCATGCAGCCGCGCTGAAGGCCGCACTTGTTGGTGGGAGCGGGCCCTGCCCGCGAAAGGCCGGCTATGCCGGCCGGCAGGATCCCAGAGAGGTCAAAACGGGGCTCCAATAAGACCTCTGGTATCCCGCCGGGCGGCTGAAGCCACCCTTTCGCGGGCTAGGCCCGCTCCCACAGGGGGCCGCTCCCAAGCCGCCGTTAGCCTTCCAGCTTGTAGCAAGGCTCGTAGTGGCTGCCGGGCAGCTTCATGCGGCTCTGCGCCACGAACGACTGCAGCAGCACATCCATCTGCGCCATCAGGCCCTTCTCGGCGGTAAGCCGGTAGGGGCCGTGTTCTTCGATGGCGCGGATGCCCGCCTCCTTCACATTGCCGGCGACGATGCCGGAGAACGCCCGCCGCAGGTTGGCGGCCAGATCGTACACCGGCAGATCGGTGCGCAGCGCCAAGGCGGCCATGGCCGCGTGGGTGGGCTCGAACGGTCGCTGGAAGTCCTCGGGGATGGTGAGGCGCCAGTTGTAGTAGAAGGCGTCGTCGTGCTCGCGGCGGAACTCGGTGAGATCACGCACCCCGTCACGCATCGCTAGCGCCACGGCTTCCGGGTCGTCGACGATGATCCGGTAGCGCTTGGCGGCGTCGTCGCCCAGCGCGTAGCGAATGAACGTGTCCACCTGGCGGAAGTATTCGGCGCTGTCCGCCGGCCCGGTGAACACCACCGGCAGCGGAATGTCCTGGTTGGACGGATGCAGCAACACCCCCAGCAGATAGAGAATTTCCTCGGTGGTGCCGACGCCGCCGGGGAACACAATGATGCCGTGGGCCACGCGCAGAAACGCCTCCAGGCGTTTCTCGATGTCCGGCATGATCACCAGCTCGTTGACGATCGGGTTGGGCGCTTCAGCGGCTATAATGCCCGGCTCGGAAATACCCAGATAGCGACCCTGGCGGCGGCGCTGCTTGGCGTGGGCCACATGGGCGCCCTTCATGGGCCCTTTCATGGCGCCGGGCCCGCAGCCGGTGCAGATGTCCAGCTCGCGCAGCCCCAGTTGGTAGCCGACGCTCTTGGCGTAGTCGTACTCTTCCCGGGAAATGGAGTGGCCGCCCCAACACACCACCAGATTGGGCAGGTCGCCGGCGCGCAGCACCCCGGCGTTGCGCAGGATATGGAACACCGCGTTGGAGATGCCGCTGCCGTCGTCCAGGTCGAAGCGGCCGCCGTGCTGGATCTCATTGGCCACGTAGACGATGTCGCGCAACACCGCCGACAGGTGCTCGCGGATACCACGGATCATGCGCCCGTCGACGAACGCTCCGGCCGGGGCGTTATCCAGCTTGAGCATCATGCCGCGGTCTTCCTGGATCACCTGGATGTCGAAATCTTTGTAGGTCTCCAGCACCTGGCGGCTGTCGTCGGTGGGGGTGCCGGCGTTCAGCACCGCCAGGGCGCAGCGGCGCAGCAGTTCGTGCAGGCCCTTGGAGGAGGTGTCGCGCAGGCGCTCCACTTCCTGTTGGCTGAGAACTTCCAGGCTGCCCTCGGGGGCGACGATGGTCGATACCGTAGCGGTCATTAAATATCCAGTTGCAAGCGGCAAGTTGAAAGTTGAAAGGGGCAGTATAAGCCCACGTCCGTCGCCAAGCGTAATGGCTTGGCTACAAGCCGCAAGCTACAAGCTACAAGCTATCAGGTGCGCACGGCCTGCTGTAGCTTGCGGTCTGTGGCTTGAAGCTGCCCCTGGCGTTGTAATTTTTTACATCATTTCATCGCCGTGGAGGTCGCGTGACGATGCGCGCCGGGTCGGAGTAGGCCACTATAGAGGCTTCAGGTCAGGCCCGCGTCGGCCCCGGCGAACATTGTCACCGAACCGTCACGCCCGGCGTCTAGCCTACCCGCGAGTGTAAGCCAATCCTGGAGTGCGGCATGCTGCTCAAATACTTGAACGAATTGGACCAGGCGGTGCGTGAACTGGACCGGCACCCGGCCCCGGAGTCTCTGGCGCACTGCGCCGACTGTGTACGGGTGGTGGAAGAGTACCTGGATTCCCAGATGGAGCCGGTGGCCCGGCGCGGCCGCGAGATCATAGCCGAAATGGTGCCGGCGTCCCTGTACGCCCGCCTGGTGGGAGCGGGCCCAGCCCGCGAAAGGCCGGCAAAGCCGGCCGGCAGGATCCCAGAGATCTCTCTAAGTGCTTAATAGAAGCCTCTGGAATCCTGCGGGGCAACCTTTGCCGGGAGCTTCGCTCCCTTTCGCGAGCAGGCTCGCTCCCACAAGGCTCGCTCCCACAAGGCCCGCTCCCACAATTCATTGCCGTCTTGAGCGTAGAGCGCGCTCGCGCTCTTCCGGGAACAGGTCCGGCTGGCGGGGTGATTTCAGGTCGCGCAGTCGCAGGCCGATGCCCAGCAGCCTTGCCGGCGCCGGGTGGCGCTCCCAGAGCTGGGTGAGCAGCCGCTCAAAGACCTCCCGGTCCAGGTGCTCGCCGCTCTGGTCGGCGCTGACGATGCGGAAGTCGTTGTAGCGCACCTTCACGGTCAGGCCCTGGACGATATAGTTCGCGTCCAGGCGGTCGACACGCCGTTCCAGCCGTTCCAGCAGATCATCCAGCTCGTGCAGCCAGTGGGTCAGCGTCTGTTTGTCCTCATGGTAGGTTTTCTCCACGCTTACCGACTTGCGCCGACGGCTGGTCTGGACCGGCCGGTCGTCCTCGCCCCGCGCCAGATGGTAGAGCCGCTCCCCGAAGCTGCCGAAATGGTTGGCCAGTTCCAGGCGGGGCAGGCTTTGCAGATCGCCGCAGGTCTTGATGCCCAACGCGGTAAGCTTATCCTCGGTGACCCGGCCAACGCCGGAAATGCGTTTCACCGGTAGCTCGGCGACGAAGCCGGCGACCTGATCCGGGGTGATCACGAACAGCCCGTCGGGCTTGCGCCAGTCGCTGGCCACCTTGGCCAGGAACTTGTTCGGCGCCACCCCTGCGGAGACGGTGATATTGACGGTCTCGCGCACCTTGCGGCGGATCGACTCGGCGATGCGCGTGGCGCTGTTGGCGTGCAACGGGCTTTCGGTGACGTCCAGGAACGCCTCGTCCAGGGACAGCGGCTCGATGATATTGGTAAAGGTGCGAAAAATGTCCTGAATTTGTCCGGACACACGCCGGTATTTATCGAAGTCAGGCGGTAGAATCACCAGCTCGGGGCACAGCCGCAGTGCCTGGGACGACGCCATGGCGCTGCGCACGCCGAACTCGCGGGCCGGATAATTGCAAGTGGCGATCACGCCGCGCCGTTGAGGGTCGCCGCCCACCGCCACCGGCCGGCCACGCAGACGCGGGTCGTCACGCACTTCCACGGCGGCGTAGAAACAGTCGCAGTCCACATGGATAATTTTGCGGCTCACGGCGGTTCGCGGCTCCACTGGCAGGGCACAGGAGATGAAACACCTATGGTAGCACCACGACCATGATCACGGGATCCAACGCGCCCAAAGTATTGATTGTCGGCGCCGGCCCCACCGGCCTGACCCTGGGCATTAACCTGCTGCGCGGCGGCGTGCCGTGCCGGGTGATCGACAAATTGCCCGGCCGGCTGCCCTGGTCGCGGGCCCTGGGCCTGCACGCGCGCAGCCAGGAAATCTTCGACGCCATGGGCGTGCTCGAGGCGGTGCGGCGCCAGGCGCTGGCGTTCGAGGCGATCCACGTCTACGGCGACAAGGGCCGCGACAAGGGCGCGCTGCTGAGCCTGCCCATGGGCGAGTTGCCGTCGCCGTTCCCGCGCCTGTTGTGCTGCCCCCAGCCGCAGATCGAGGCGGCTCTTGAAGCGCGCTTCCGCAGCCTGGGCGGCGAACTCTGGTGGGACACCGAGCTGCTCGACTTTCAGCAGGACGGCTCCGGCGTTCAGGCGCGGGTGCTACAGCGCGATGAAGAGCGCCAACTGCAGGCGGACTTGCTGGTGGGCACCGACGGCGCCCACTCTCGGGTGCGCGAGTTACTGGGCCTGCCGTTCGTCGGCAACGACTACCAAGAGCGCTTTTTGCTCGCCGACGTGGATTGGGCCCCGGACCTGGAGAGCGACGCCTTCCATGGCTTCCTGCTCGCCGACGGCAACCTGATCGCCATTCCCATGCCCGACCAGGGCTGGCGCCTGGTGGTCACCGAGGAACCCGGGGAACAGAACGACGAGGGCGAAGAGAGCGATCAGGCCGAGCCGGACATGACGCTGTTCCATGAGCGCATCCGCGAGGCCCTGGGCGACCAGGCGCCGCTGCCCGGCGAGCCCCGCTGGTTGAGCCGCTTCACCATTCAGCGCCGGCTGGTCAGCCACTATCGGCGCAACCGCATTTTGCTCGCTGGCGACGCCTGCCATGTGCAAAGCCCGCTGGGCGCCCAGGGCATGAACACCGGCATCGCCGACGCCTTCAACCTGGCCTGGAAGCTGGTGCTGTTCTGCCGCGGTCACGGCGGCGGGGCGCTGCTGGACAGCTATCAGCGCGAACGGCGGCCGGTGGCCGAAGACATGCTGCGCGGCGTGGACGCGCTGTCCCGGGCGTCGTTCGTGCGCGCCAAGGTGCTGCGCGGCGCCCGCGATTCGCTGCTGCGCCTGGCCGGCAACCGCCCGCAACTGGGCCGGCGGCTGGTGCGCCGCGCCAGCCAGCTGGACGTGCATTACCGGCATTCGCCGTTGGTCGACGCCGGGCCCGACGCCGATCTGGGCTGGCGCCACCAGGGGCCGCTGCCCGGCGACCGGGTGCCGGATGCCCGCCTGCAGTCGCAGCGCGATGGTTCCCCGCGCCGGGTCCAGGCGCTGCTCCGTCAACCGGTGCACCACCTGCTGCTGCAACTGGGCGGCGAGCCGGACCACCGCGCCCGGGTGATCCTGCACGCGCTGCTGTCGCGGTTGCCGGACGAATACCTCAATGAGCTGCGCGTCACCGTGATCAGCCGGGACGGCTTTGAGCTGGACCACTCCGACACCGGCGCCGGCCGCGCCCACCTGTGGCGCGACCACGACGGTGAGTTCGAGCAGGCGTTCGGCCCCGGCAGCCGGCTATGGCTGATGCGCCCCGACGGCCACCTGGGCTACCGCGCCCCGCTCACCGACGCCGACCACCTGTTCGCCTACCTCGAGCGCCTGTTCCACCACTAAACCGGCGACTCTTGGGGGAGCGGACCAATGTGGGAGTGCGCCTTGTGGGAGCGGGCCCCGCCCGCGAAAGGGTGGCTTATAGCCACCCGGCAAAGGTTGCCCCGCAGGATCCCAGAGACGCTGTTTGTGCTGCCGTTAGAGAGGCCCCTGGGATCCTGCCGGTCGCTACGCGACCTTTCGCGGGCAGGGCCCGCTCGCACAACTTCGCGACCTTTCGCGGGCGGGGCCCGCTCGCACAACTTCGCGACCTTTCGCGGGCGGGGCCCGCTCCTACAAGTGCCGCCGCCGCAGGCCGGCGAGGCCGATTAGCGTCAGCAGGGCGCCTAAGGCGCCGCCACCACCACCGCCGCCGCCTTCGTTGCTGGAGGACGAGGTGACTCTGATATTAGAGTAGCTCAGCGCCACATCGGCGCTGTTGTTCGCGGTGGGGAATTCGTCGTCGGTGGTATTGACCACCAGGCCCAGGTTGCCGTTCTGCGGCGTGCCGCTGGTGAACGCCAGTGTGATCTCCGTGGACTGGCCCGGCGCGAGCTCGCCCAGGTTGCACACGCTGTCGCAGGGTACGGAACTGCGGGTCAGGCTGGTGCCCACCGGCGGGTTCACGGTGAGAGAAACATTGCCGGCGACGGCGCCGGCGATGGTGGTCAGGTTGCGCACCGTAACGGCGACTTCGGCCGTGCCTTCGCCGTTATTATTGATGCCGCTGCTGAGAATCGACGCGTCCGCGGAAAGATCGGCGGCGTCGGAAAAGATCACGCTGATCTGTTGGCGGTTGTTCTTGGCCCGGTACTCGTCTTCCGTGGCGTCGGCGCTAACGGTGAAGCTTTCCACGCTGCGACCCGCGCCGATTGAGCGGCTCGCCGTGACCGGTAAGGTGCGGGCCGTTTGCGCGGCAAGGCTCGCTTCTTGATAACAGGTCGCAGCCAGACAGTTGCTGCCGTCCACGGTGATGTTCAAACCGCCGTTCTGTACCGCCAGTCGACTGTCATTCACCGTATTGGTAACGCTGCGATTGGCGAAGATCAGATTGAAGCTGGCGGCGTCGCCGGGCACGGCGTAATAGCGAACTCCGTCGGGCAGCTCGATGGCAAGATCGACCAAGGCCGGCCCCGCCTGGGCGGTGATTGCTTCCACGAACGGCACCTGGCTCAGCACGCTGGTGTAAACGGTGGGCAGAGTGCCGGCGCACTGCGGTTGCCCGAAGCTGGTCAGGCCGATTACGTAGGGGTCGACGTCATCGCCGATAAACAGCGGGCCGCCGCTGTCCCCGGAGCAGGTGTCCTGGTCACGGCCTTGAACCGGATTCAGCTCGGCGGCGCACACCATGGTGGCGGTGTTGAAGCCGTTGCCCCAGGCGTTCTTGCAAGAGCCGGTCTGGATGTAATCCAGTGCCACTTCCTGCAACTGGTCGGCGGGGTCGGTGCCGTTTCGGGAGGTCAGCCCCCAGCCGATGGCAGTCAGCGCTTCGTCGCGCTGAGCAAAGGGGGCGGCTTGCAGCGCGCTGAGCTGGGCTGAGCCGGCGAGGCTTGGCCGGTTCGCCTGATCGGGACCCGATGTGGTCAGACGGATCATGGCGATGTCGTTATCGAACGCCGGTGTTACCGACGGTTGGTAACCCTGAGGGACGCCGTAACCGTCCGAAAAATAAGGCGCTCCCGCGCCTAGAAAGACGCTGCCCAGCCGCACGGTGATATCGGACGCAGCCACGAAGTTGCCGTTGTCATCGATCAGGCAATGCGCCGCGGTCACCACCCAGCGGGGCGTTAGGAGCACGCCCCCGCACAGCCCGAATTGATTGGTGGCGGTGAACGCGATGTCCAGCTCCGCCATCCACGGCCACTCATTCTGCGACGCGTTGTCACCACCGATAATGCGGGGCGTGGCTTCCTGGGCCCCGGCGGCGGCGGCCAGCGAAAGAAGTGCGGGCAGCGCCGCGCGGGTGATCAACCAGCGAATCATGGCTATTCCTCGAACCGTATTCGTATTATTCGGGTCGAGCATAGCCTCTGTGCGCCGCTAGAGACGTGATGAAACCGTTACCGTTTCGTTAACACAACAAACGACCGTGCCGCTCTTAGCTGAGCGGCGAGGCGTGGGCGAGCCAGTGGTTCTGGTCGTCGCGGGTGCGGGGCATGGCGGTTTGCAGGTGGTAGAGCACCTGTTCCAGGGCGGCGTTGGCGCTGTTCAGGGTCATCACGGCGGCGCGCAGGCCAGGCTGACGCTCGCGCAGGTCGGCGAGCACCCGCTCGGCGGCGCCGGTGGCGGTGCTGGGCAGTAGCAGCGCCAGGTGGTCTTCGTCGTAGCGGGCGATCACGTCGCTGCGGCGCAGCCGCTGGCTGACGGTCTCGGCCAGGGCGTTGATGTCCGGGTGATGGACCAGCACCAGGGTCAGCGGCGAGGACAGCCGGTCGTGCAGCGGGATCAGCCAGCCGGCGGTGCTGGTCAGGGCGGTACGGCTGATAAACCCGGTCTGCGGGTCGCGCCAGGCGGTTTCCACCGCTTGGCGCGACAACACCTGATTGCGCCAGATCATCAGGCCGAAATAGAGCATGCACACGGTAAGGGCGGCAAGCAGAAACAGGCTGGCGGAGGCGGCGGTCTCTGCGCCGCTGCCGCTATAGCTGATGCGGATCGGCATGACGATGGCCAGCACCACTTCGGCGGCGGCCAGCATCACCAGAAAGCGCTTCAACCCGTGCAGCAGGCCGTTACTGAGCACCGCCAGAAACAGCAGCGCCATGGTCGGTGGCGGTTCGCCGCCGTCGAGCAGAATCACGATGCCCAGGATCACCAGGTCCAGGCCGGAGGCCAGTACCGTGGCGTGCGGCACGCGTGCTACCAGAAACAGCAGTTGCAGAGCCAGGTAACTGCCGGCCAGAATCCAGGGCGTGGCCGCCGGCACCGTGAAGAAGAAGCCTTCGGAATGGTTGAAGTAGAGCACCGCCAGTATGGCGAACAGGGCTCGGGCCAGGTACTGAAGTACGATAACGCCCTGTTCCGTGGACACGCGCGAAGAAGTTTCCATGAGTGGCGATGTTCCTCAAAGCAATGCGGGCTATGTTGCGTCACCTCCCCGGCGGAATAAAGGTACAGTCGGGTGTAAAGTTGTAAAAACGATACCGGGAGTGAAGATGTCGGTGGATCAGGATCAACACGCGCCGCTGCGTGACAATGTGCGCCTGCTGGGCGAAGAGCTGGGCGCGGTACTCCGGGAGCAATCCGGCGAGCGATTGTACGACACCGTGGAAACCATCCGCCAGGCGGCGGTGGAAAGTCGTTCCGACGGGGAAATGGAACTGGCCCGGTTGCGCGGTCTGCTCGACCCACTGAATGACGATACCTTGCTGGAAGTGGCGCGGGCGTTCAGCCAGTTTTTGAACCTGGCCAACATCGCCGAGCAGCATCACCGCGAGCGCTTGCACCGTCGTCATGAACGTTATCCCGGTGACCCGGATACCGACCAGGGTCTGCGCCAGGTGCTGGCGGAGCTGAAGCACAAGGGCATTGCGCCGGAGCGCATTCGCGAGACCCTGACGCCGCTGTCCGTGGAGCTGGTGCTCACCGCCCACCCCACGGAAGTGACCCGGCGCACCCTGATCCGCAAGTACGACCAGATGGCCGATTTGCTTGCCGAACTCGACCACCCCGACCTCAACGCCGAAGAGCACCACGGCCTGCGCCAGAGGCTGCGCGAGCTGATCCTGTCCGCCTGGGCCACTGATGAAATCCGCCGCGAGCGGCCCACCCCGGTGGACGAGGCCAAGTGGGGCTTCGCGGTGATCGAGCAATCGCTGTGGAGAGCGGTGCCGCGAGTGATGCGTGACATCGAGGCGGAACTGGGCCAGGCCGGCATCGACGCCTTGCCCGCCGACTGGGTGCCGATCCGCTTCGCGTCCTGGATGGGCGGCGACCGCGACGGCAACCCCAATGTCACCGCCACCACCACCCGCGAAGTGCTGCTGCTGGCCCGCTGGATGGCGGCCGATCTCTACCTGCGCGACGTCGAGAACCTGCTGGCGGACCTGTCCATGCACCGCGCCAGCGACGAACTGTTGGCGCGCACCGGGCCCAGCCACGAACCCTACCGGGTGGTGCTGCGCGGCGTGCGCGATCGGCTGAAAGTTACCCGCCGACGTATGGAGGCGCTGGTGGAAGGGCGCCCGGTGCCCGAGGGGGAAGGCTTCACCGAAGGCCGCCAACTGCTCGACGAATTGCTACTGCTCGACCGCTCGCTGCGCGCGGTGGGCCTGGGCGCGATCGCCGACGGCGAACTCAAGGACAGCCTGCGGCGCCTCAACTGTTTCGGCATCACCTTGCTGTGCCTGGACATCCGTCAGGAATCCACCCGCCACACCGCCGCCCTGGACGCCATCACCCGTTACTTGGGTCTGGGCGGTTACGGCGAATGGGACGAGCGCCAGAAGCAACGCTTCCTGCTCGCCGAGCTGGAAAGCCGTCGGCCATTGGTGGACGACGCCTTCTACCGCAGCGACTTGTGCGACGGCGACGTACGTGAGGTGCTGGAAACCTGCCAGGTGATCGCCGAGCAGGGCCCGGAGGGTCTGGGCGCTTATGTGATCTCCATGGCCAAGGCGTCCTCCGATGTGCTGGCGGTGATGCTGCTGCAGAAGATCGCCGGCGTGCGTCGACCGATGCGCGTGGTGCCGTTGTTCGAAACCCTCGACGACCTGGACAACGCCGGCGACACCATGTCGGCGCTGCTCGATATCCCGCTCTACAAACAGCGCGTCGCCTTCTCAGAAAAAGACGGTGGCCAGGAAGTGATGATCGGCTATTCGGATTCCGCCAAGGACGCCGGTTTTCTGGGCGCCGCCTGGGCCCAGTTCCGCGCCCAGGAAACGCTCACCAAAACCTTCCAGGAACACGGCGTGCCGCTGACCCTGTTCCACGGCCGCGGCGGCTCCATCTCCCGTGGCGGCTCGCCCACCCGCATGGCCCTGCTGTCGCAGCCGCCCGGCTCGGTGGCCGGGCGTATCCGTGTCACCGAACAGGGCGAAGTGATCCGCTTCAAATACGGCCGTCCCTCGGTGGCGGTGTACAACCTGGAGCAGTACGTGGCCGCCACCCTGGAAGCCACCCTGTTGCCGCCCCGCGAGCCCGACGCCGAATGGCGAGCGCAAATGCAGAAGCTCACCGACGTGTCCGTGGCCGGCTACCGCCAGGTGGTCCGTAAAGACCCGGCGCTGGTCAGCTATCTGCGCACCGTTACCCCGGAAACCGAACTCAGCCGCCTGGCTCTGGGCAGCCGCCCGGCCCGCCGTAAAACCGGCGGCGGCATCGAATCCCTACGCGCGATTCCCTGGGTGTTCGCCTGGACCCAGATTCGCCTGATGCTGCCCGCCTGGCTGGGCACCGGCGCGGCCCTGGAAGCTGCCCTCGACGACCCCGAGGACACCGCTGTTGTACGCGACATGGCGGAGCGCTGGCCGTTCTTCCAGGGCGTGGTGGACATGCTGGAAATGGTGCTCGCCAAGGCCGACCCCCGCGTCGCCGCCTGGTACGAAGAGCGCCTCACCGACGACCCCGAGCAAACCCGCCTCGGCGACGTCCTGCGCCAGCGGCTGGCCTCCACCGTGGACGCCCTGCACCGGCTCACCGGCCGCGAAGACCTGCTCGACAACAACCCGGTGATGCGCTGGTCGATCCGCGTGCGCGATCCCTACACCGACCCGCTGCACCTGCTGCAGGCCGAACTGATGGCTCGCCTGCGCGACCGAGACAGCGACCCGGTGCTGGAAAGCGCCCTCATGGTCACCATCGCCGGCATCGCTGCCGGCTTGCGTAACACCGGCTAACGGACGGATCACTCCGTGAGCATGCCGATCACGCGGTTCGCCATCGGCGAGAGAGAGCGCCCCCTGGGGTGGACGACAGCGCATGAAAGCGGGCTATTTGGAATTCGCTCGGACAGGTAGTCCGCTAAATCCACCATCTCGCCACGTTCAAGATAGGGCTGAACCCAAGAACACCAACTGAAGAGCAGGCTGTCGCCGAGCAACGTCGCATCGCGCAGCAGGTCGAGATGATCGCACAACAGGTTCCAAGGCAACTCTGCCTCGGAGTCCAGTTGAAAGTGCGACGCTAGGCGACGGGTATCGCTGTGGTCCATGGAGGCCACTGAAGCCCAGGGAAAGGCCAGCAGTTGACGCGTCCGGATTGTCCGCTTGCCGCCGCTGTTGGCGAGCAACGGATGGTCGGCTCGGCAGAACACCGAGGTAGGTTGTGATTCCAGTGTGTGGACCACAAACCCTGGATCCTGGTCGATGTCTCCCGGGTAACCGATGAAGAACTCTATCTCTCCGTGTTCCAACAAACTTTTGAGCGTCCGCCATTGCCCGACCTTAACGGTGATTTGCGTGCCCGGAAAAACAATGGACCAGGCGGGAACACGGGCGCGCAGAAACACATCCGCGGCCAACAGACTGGCCCCCATTGCCATCCGGCCGCCCCGGCCGTTCGCCAGATAACTGGCCTCCTGCGAAAAAATCTCCGCGTCGTGCGCCAGCGTCCTGGCGCGCGACACCAACTGCGCGCCAATGGCGGTTAACGCAACGGAGCGGGTTTTGCGGTCGAACAGGCGCACATTCAAATCCCGCTCCAAAACCTGAATGCTTCTGCTGAACGCCGTTTGCGACAGGTTCGCTCGATCCGCGGCCCGCGTGAAACTCAGTTCGTCCGCCAGTAGTACCAAATGATGGAGATGTCGCAGTTCCATTTATTCGTCCAGTGCATTAATGGGTGAACAATAATGCATTGGATGAAGTTCATCAATGCAACCAGACTGCCGGGGATTTCCACAACAAGGTCTGCGAATATGATCAAAAAAATAGCCGCGTCTCTGTTCTTCACTGCCTTCGCCGTGGCGGCCGGGGCAAGCGATGAGCGACACTACTCCTGCGATACACTTAAGGTTTTCTCCGCAAAAAAGATCTATACGATGAATCCGGGACAGCCGACGGCTTCGGCGGTGGCCGCCTGTGACGGCAAAATTGTATCCGTGGTTAGCAGCGAAAAAGATCTGGAGCCCTGGAAGAAGCGTTCAAAACAGACGATCAACAAAGATTTGAGCGATAAAATCATCCTGCCGGGCTTTATTGATTCCCATCAACACGCGCTACTCGGCGCCATAACCGCCAACCTGCCGTCCATTGCCACCAAGCCGCTCCCGCAGCCCTACGGCCCGGACATAGAAGGCGTGACCAGCCCGCGCCAGGCGTTGGCCCGTCTCGCGGCGTTCCATCAAGACATGGCAAACCCGGACGAGCCCTTGTTGGCCTGGGGCTGGGACGTGCCCTCGATGGGGCGCCATATGAACCGCCAAGAGTTGGACGGCATCTCTGCCTCTCGGCCGATCTTTGTCTGGGACGCATCGGAGCACCATGTATACGCCAACAGTGCGGCGATAAGCCTTCGCGGCATCAATGAGGAAGCGGATTTACACGGCATGGTGAAGGACGCTGATGGAAAACTAACCGGCCAGTTTTTGGGCCCGGCCGCCGCCGCCCGCATGCTGACGCCGTTTATGGCGGAGAAGCTGCAGCCTGAAAACGCCATGAGGCTGATGCGTTGGCTGGTTGACCTCAACCGGCGGAATGGCATAACCACCACCACCGAGCATGCCATGGGGCTGTTTTCGTTGGAGGCGGAGACGCAGCTATTGGGGGCTTTCTTTAACGATAGGAAGACGCCGCAGCGTTTGTTGGCGATTACCAGGGCCTCCGCACTGATCAACCAAAGTGGCGGCCTGAAAGAAGCGCAAGAACAATACCAACGCATAGAGCAGTTAAGTACCGACAAGATTTTCTTTCATGGCCTGAAGTTCTTCACCGACGACAGTTTCAACGGCCTCACCTTCAAGCCCGGAGCCGGCGGCTACGTTGACGGCCATGAAGGCCAGTGGATGACGCACCCCAAAGATTTGCGGGCAAAACTGGAACCCTGGTGGAATCAAGGCGAGCAGTTGTTTGTCCACGCCATCGGTGACGAGGCCCACGATGCGGTCATCAAGACGCTGCGTGAACTGCAAGACGACAAACCCAGGTTCGATCACCGTTTCACCTTTGAGCACTTCGGCACTGCCCGGCTCGATCAGATTCGCGCCATGCACCAGCTCGGTGCCCAAGCCAACGTCAACGTGTACTATCTTTGGCTGCGTGGGCAGCAGTACGGTAAGGTGATCGGCAAGGATCGCGCCGATACCCTGGCGCCGCTCGGCAACCTGGTACGCGAAGGCGTGCCGGTAACGTTCCACTCCGATTTTCCGGTAGCGCCGCCCCGACCGTTATTGGGCGCCTCGCTGGCCGCCAGCCGCAGTGTCGGGTCCGGCCAGGTGCTGGGCGAGCATCAAAGCGTGAGTGTTACCGACGCTCTACGTATGATCACTATCGATGCTGCCTACGTATTGGGTCTCGACGATAAAATCGGCAGTCTAGAACCAGGAAAACTGGCCGACATGACCGTACTCGAAGACGACCCCTACGGTATGGACCCGAAAGACATTCGCAACATATCAGTTTGGGGCACGGTGGTCGGCGCACGCGCCTTCCCGGCTGAAAAGCCAGACTGACCTCCTTCGGAAAATCCGGCATGCGCAGTCAGGGCTAAACCCGTGCGGGCGGGCCTGCCCCGCGGCAGGGCTGCGCTTGCCACCCTGCGGCGCTTCACTCGGCGATGCACCTGTCACGTGTAGGGCCGCAACGCCAGGTTGACCAGGGTATCGAGCCTGAACAGATGGATATTGCCGCGCATCAGGTCGGAAAGGCGCGGCTGAGTGACGCCTAGACGCCGGGCCGTCCTGGTCTGGCTCTAGCCTTGAGCTTGATTTTGTAGCAGTTGCTTAGCCCCTGGAGCCGATTGGCCTCGACGTGGGGGTTCTCAAGTACGAGAGCCAGCTTCCTTTTAAACTGCTGCCGAACTGTATCTCCCAGTTTGCGCCATTCCTTTAGCGCCCTTCGGTCAAACTCCAGGTCATAAGTCATCCAACGGTACCTTCACCCGTTGCGGCTCCCGCAGGCGCGCGCGGGCGATGGCCAGCAGTTCCGCGTCTTCCTCTGTAAGCAGTACATTCTTAAACGGAAGCTCACCGCTATCGGCCACATACTGCAGAGTCTGGCGCAGTAATTCGGAAGGTGTGACGCCGAGTTTCTTCAGTTCCTCGAAGGCGCGGGCTTTGAGCTCATCGTCAATTCGAAGATTGATGGTTGCCATGTCGTGTATGCTCATATGTAATCTCAGGCGTAATTACATTAGTTCTTATTCGGATATCTTTCAAGAATGGCTGTTCGGGCCCTTATTGTTTGATCTGCTTAATCTAGCTCGCCACGCCGCCCCCGAGCTGTAATCCATGGCTGAAACGAGGGTAGGAGAAATCGGAAAAGTAACCAGGGAGCCGGGTAGGCCAATAGCTCGCCGACAGGCTGGCGCGGGGGCGGGAGTGGGGTAGGCTAGGCGAAAACAAAGGCGTCACGCCAAGGAGTGATCATGAGCGCCCAGGACACCCACGTTACCCTGCCCAATGGCCACCGCATGCGTGCCCGCTGGTTCCTGCCAGAGCGGGCCAACGAGTTGAACGCGGCGGTGATCGTTATCCACGACATCTTCGGTTTTAGCGACGACCAGGCGCGCATCGCGCAGCGCCTCGCGGATAACGGCTACCCGGTGCTGGCGCCGGATCTCTACGACCGGCCTGGCGCCAAAAGCCTGTGCGTGGTGCGCACCCTGCGCGACCACGAAGCCGGTCACGGCGACGCCTTCGACCAGCTCGAAGCCTGTCGCCAATGGGTGCTGGAACAAACCGATCAACCGGTCAGCAAAGTCGCCATGATGGGCTTCTGCATGGGCGGGCGTTTCGCGTTGCTGTACGCCGCCCGTGGCACCTTGCAGGTGGTGGCGCCGTTCTACGGCGGCGTGCCCCGTAAGGCCCGCGCGCTCACCGGCATTTGCCCGGTGGTCGGCGGTTGGGGCAAGAAAGACCTGATCTATGGGCATCATGGCGAGCGGCTTGCCGGCCACCTCACCGAACTGGGCGTCGAGCACGACATCAAAACCTATCCGGACGCCGGGCACTCCTACATGAATAACCACCAGACCTTCCTGTTCAAACGCATGGCCGACTACAGCCCGCTGCGCGCCAAACACGACCCGGCTACCGCCGAGGACAGTTGGCAGCGTGTGTTGACGTTCTTCGAGAAAACGCTCGGCACATAATCGTACCGCGGATCAGGATATTCTCATCCTGACGTTTGTCAGCCAAGAAGGTCTCTTTTTGAAAAATTATTAGGGAGAAAAAAGAAAATTTAAACATCGCTCTTAAGATAAGCGTAGAAGCCTGAATCGACGTGACGCTACGTAAAAAGGTCGTAGGCGCTGCCTTTGTTTTATCTGTCCCCTTTTATAAACACCTGAAATCTTTGAATAAAAAAAGGGGACAGAGTTGTTTTATAAAATGCGCTAATTTATTTCTTTACGTATCTCCGATAGACTCCGGCGCGAATAAAAGCGATTAAAAAAAGGGGCGGAAATGCCAAGGATGAGGCGCATAGTGGTGCCAGACCATCCTCATCACATCCTGCAGCGGGGGCATAACGGTCAAGAGGTATTTAAGGCGGAGCAAGACTACCTTAAGTATCTTCAGGATCTTCGGGAGCTGAAAGAGAAGCTGGGCGTCAAGATATACGGCTGGTGTCTGTTACCGAACGAGGTTCACCTGTTGATCGATCCGCGTACCAAGCCCGGCGCGTTGAGTGAGTTGATGAAAGCACTGGCCGCGCGCACCACGCGACACCGCAACCGCCAGGACAAACGCGGGGGCACCATATGGGAAAGCCGTTTCCGTTCCAGTGTTATACAGCGCGGGCACTGGACGCTCGCCTGTTTGCGCTATCTGGAAAAACGACCGGTGTTGCTGGGCTTGGTGAATGCCCCGGCGCGGTTCCCCTGGAGCAGCTTTAACATGCGCATGGGTCGCGGCGAGTTCTCCTGGCTGGATCAGCCTGAAGAGTTCCTGGCCCTGGGTGAAACCGACCATGAGCGTCGGCGGCTCTACCGGACATTTATGGAGCAACACATCCATGATTGGGAAGCTGAGGCTATTCTCAGCGCTGCTATTCGCAACCAGCTCGCCGGTGATAAGCAGTTCATTGATGAGGTGGAAAAGATCACCGGCGTGCGCGTCAGCGTGAGGGGCAGAGGGCGTCCGCGCGGTAGGGCCCGCGAACCGGAATAGCGCACACAAAATCATTTTTTGTTTATTTTGAGCGGGAATAGCTCAGATATAGGTGAAGAAAGCGACAAGATAAACGTGAAAAGGGGAGGCACAACCAAAGGATGTGCTTCCCCTTTTTTATTATTTTAGAGCCGGTGTTCAGTAGCCGGTCGGGGTGCTTATGAGCAACGCGTAATGTTCTGAGGATCAGCATCGAGCTTACCCCGAGGCGAAACAAGAAGGTGTCCTTGCGGATGAGGTTCAAAGATTGCGATAACCCCGTGGTCAGTCAGCGTGACCTGGGTTTTGCGCTCGGAGTATTTACGATGGAAGCCCCACACCTGGGCGGCTATTTGACTCCGGGGGCAGCTAAAAAATGCCTTGATTAATGAATTAAGGATTTTATTTTGCTGTAAGACTCACCCATTAAGGGTGCGATAAAAAACATAGAATATCGCGTAATTAAAATCAAGCGTAAACGTGCCTGTCCCCTTTTTGGAATGCCTGTCATTTGTGTCCGTCCCCTTTTTGATAATGTCCGAAAAAGACAGAATATGGGTAGAATAAAGACGCCATGTTGTATTCTTAATTGCCATAACTTCTTATTTTGGAGCAATTTTGTGGCTACGGGATGTTCAATTATTAATGTTTGTGACTATTTGGTCATGCCTTTAAAACAATGACTTATGCCCCGTTTTCATTTTTTTGGTGGGGGTGTTTCGTGATTTTCAATTCAAGCGCATGACAGATGACCCGCAGGCTCTGCTTTGCCATTAGTCCGATGGCACCTCCAGTCGCATGGGGATTACAAAAAAAGTTGTTAGTAAACAGCATAATAAAATCACTTTAATAATAATCGGAGGCTCTCACCGATGAGATCATTGTTGCGTCTTAGCACCGGCCTGTGCGCCGGTGCGCTTTTTATTTATCCTGCCGCCGCCCTGGCGAACATGGGCAACACCGCCACCACTTACGGCTTGCTGCCTACGGACATCGCGTCCGCGCAAGCGCTTTCCATGTTTAATACCCAGGTCTCCACCGCGTACTACAACCCGGCCTACCTGGCGCACAGCACCAAGAGCGAGCTCACCGCCGGCCTGATGCAC